>NFZD01001915.1_pt1 | contig 22128 bp, 33 predicted proteins | sample 1095381 | NCBI WGS metagenome assembly NFZD01 (sample SAMN03609891, study PRJNA323583) | gut metagenome | isolation source: feces | host: Rattus norvegicus | place: Denmark: Riget | collected 2013 | reverse complement strand
TAATATATATAGAAAGTGAGAAAGAGGTGAAAATATATGGCATCTATGGCAACTGCCGAGCGCGACCGTAAACTGAATAGCGCTGCGACAACTCATTATCGTGAATGTGAAAAGAAATACGGTGAGGGCAATGTTTGGGTGACGATGCTGTATGGCTCCCAGAACTACGGCTTGGATACTCCTAACAGCGATGTTGATACCAAGACCATGCTCCTGCCGCTTGTGCGGGATGTTGTATTGGGTAAGCAGATGGTAAGCACCGACCTGGTAATGCCGGACGGCTCCCTGTCTAATACGAAAGACTTCCGTGCTATGTTCAATAACTATCTCAAGGGCAACATCAACTTTATCGAGACTCTCTACACTCGTTGGTTCGCCGCCAATGCGAAGTTCTATCCGTTCTATGAGGAGTTGCGCCGTCATCGTGACCTCATCGCCAACTCTCAGCCCCGCCGCTTAGTCCATATGGCTGCCGGCATGGCAAATCAGAAGTATGCGGCTTTCGAGAGACCGTTTGAGAGTAAGAAAGAAGTTCTCGCCAAACACGGCTATGACCCGAAGCAGCTTCACCACTTGGCTCGTCTGCGCGTTTTTATGCGCGAATACAATCAGACAACTGACTTCGAGTGGGCTTTGACGCCGCCTTCCAAAGACTTTGACTGGTTGCTGAGTCTGAAGACTGAGCCGTTGGTCTACTCTGATGCCAAGGCTTTGAAAGAACGCCTGATGGAAGAGGTAAACGCCGAGGTTGCATACGCCGACGAGCATCTGCCTGAGGAGTATGAACGCCAGGAAGCTCAGGACTTTATGGACGACCTTGCGGTTCGTCTGTTCACTGAAATGTTCTGGGACAGATTGAAAGGAACCTTCGACCTAAGCAAACTGGAGGTGTGATATGGCTATGACTGTTAAGCAGAAGCTCCAGGATATTCGCTCTCGTCCTTATGAGTACTGAGCATGGTTGAATGAAAAAAATTTTTGTGATATAATATATATAGAAAGTGAGAGATGGATAGTCCATCTCCACTCACTAAAAAAGATTTAGGAGTGTATCGCTTATGTTGGTTTACATTGATTTTGAGGCTAATGCTATCACTGAGGAGATTATCTCCATCGGCGCCGTGTCTGATGACGGGCGTAAGTTCTATTCCCTTGTCCGTCCCCATTCCAAGCTCGACCACAAAATCAAGGAGCTGACTGGCATCACTCAGGAGGAAGCTGAGCAGGCCCCCACTATGGACCAGGTAATGGTTATGTTTACCCAGTTCCTGTTCCCTGAGCCTGTCGGCGTCCGCGCCAAGGAGGGTTTGGCGTTCATCAACTATGGTTCGATGGACACTAAATTCCTTCAGTCCAGCATCAATTATAGCGAAAACCCTGTGACCACCACCCTGCTGAGCAATATCAAGCGTCGATTGGTCAATATCGACAAGCAGGTCTCCGCTAAATTCCGCCGCCCCGCCAAGCAGCGAGTTGGTCTGCGGTCTGCTTACCTGACTATGAGAGGTGTTTCAGCGGAGGAAGCCCCTCTGGAGCACAATGCTCTTGGTGACGCCGAGATGCTAAAGTATGTCCACGAGCATATCGACGAGTTCGAGCTGCCCGAGGGAGTGGAGCCTGTCAAGGTTCCTAAAATCAATATGGCATACGGTAAGACTCTGGCTCGCGACCCCAAGTTTGAGGTTGCTATCCACTGTGTCGCCGACTCTAAGCGCAAGGGTCATCGTGAGTGGGACTTTCCCACTATCTACGCTGCCCTGTGCCTGTTACCCAACACCAATACTGTTCGCGCCAAGGAGCGCGGTTTGAACGCAATCTACAATGCTTGCGTTACCGGCGAACCCTACTGCGGCAAATACTACACCTTCGCCGAGAGCAACTCCTAATTGCACTAAAAAAATTTTTGTGCTATAATATAAGTATAATCAGAAAGGAAGTCATGACCTATGACTAAGAACCAGAATGTAACCAAGAACCTAACCGCTAAGGCTATGGCGGGTACTACCCAGCGTGCGGCTACTTTGGCTGCCCAGCGAGATTCTGCCCTGTCCACTTTCCGTGCCACTGTTCAACAGCTCAACGCTCTCAACTCCAGCCTTGACGAGGACATCGCCACAGCTGACGAGATGATTGCGTTCTATACCGCGCAGAAGCAGAACGCTGAGAAGGCGAAGTCTGACAACACTGCTGTGGCACAGCACATCCTGAATATCATCGGCGAGTAATATCGGCTCGGTGGGGCTGCGGCCCCACCTTTATATGGGGAGGCGGCGAAGTTGGAGAGTCGCGGCGGACTGTAAATCCGTTCCTTTTAGGTGAGTGGGTTCGAATCCCACCCTCCCCACCATTATATGTGTCGGTATCCAAGCGGACAAAGGAGCCTTTTGCGCGCCATCAAAGGAGGAATACATATGACCTATAAGCGTTATCTCAAGACGCAGTCTCACCGTAAGGTGCGACGCTCTATGCAATCCTTCAGAAAGGGCAACCTTTCTAACCGTCTTTTTGACTACTGGTGGAAGCTGTATTAAGCTCTCACCACTATATTGGGGTATCGCCAAGTCGGTAAGGCACAGGACTTTGACTCCTGTATTCGCTGGTTCGAGTCCAGCTACCCCAGCCAGAAAAATGAGGTGATGATATGTTTATCTGTCCTGTCTGTCGTAAAGAATTTGCATCTGAAGAGGCTGTCGCTCGGCATTTGAATAAGTGCTGGCGAGAAGAGCATCCCTTTCAACCATCGAAAGCCGCCCCTCAAAGTTCCGACATTTGCACCAGAGAAGCGAATGAAGATGTCCTGAACTTTTTTGCAAGCCTGAAAAGGGGGTAAACTATGCAAGAGGTAATGGTTAAGACCCACCTGATTATCACCGACATTCATAACGAATACCACATGAACTGGTGTGGTAAGTTGATCGACGCCAAACCGGCGTTTAACAAGCACGGCTACCCAATCTTCGAGATTGTGGGAAGCCGCGGGAGAATGGAAGTTTGCACTCTCGACATGAACCATCTGGAGAGATGTGCTAAGCTGATGACCTATCCTAAGGGTAGAACCGCAATTACTTCCGACTCTGCTCGCATCTATATCAAAGAAACTGACGGCAGCGAAAAGCTGCTGGGAGTACTTACTCACAGGCGGATAAAGACCTTTGCACCGATGTATGACAAGGTCGGCTTCCGTTAATACTAAAAGGAGGAACAGATATGAAAAACCCAATATTGGCGTTTTGCTCTAAAGGGCAGCACAACTTAATACCTGTATACTCCCATGGCACCGAGGACGAAGAAGTTGTTGTTCGATGGTGCCCAATCTGCGGAGCCATTGTAGTAGACCGGGACATTAACGGCAGAACATATGCCGGCGCAGTCCGTCCATTACAGGCGTCCAGACTGGCTATTGAGGGGAGTTAATAACTCCCTCTTTTTTATTATATGGATCGTTAGCTCAATAGGTAGAGCATCCCGCTCATAACGAGACGGTTCCGGGTTCGAGTCCCCGACGATCCACCAGAAAGGAGTCATCCCTATGATTTATGTAACCGGAGATGTTCATGGCAACATCGATATCAATAAGCTGTCGGCTAAGAATTGGCCGATTGGCAATACTCTGACTCATACTGATTATCTAATCGTATGCGGCGACTTCGGTCTTATCTGGGACGACCCCGATAACATTACGGCCGAAGAGAAATATTGGTTAGAGTGGTTGTCTAAGAAGCCTTGGACTACTTTATTCGTAGATGGCAACCATGAGAACCACGACCGTTTGGCGACTTATCCCGTAGAAGAGATGTTTGGCGGCAAAGTGCATCGTATTACGCCCAACATTATCCACCTGATGCGCGGTGAATACTACGAGATCGATGGCCGCACTTTCTGGTGTATGGGTGGAGCAACTTCCACCGATAAGCACCGGAGAACCGAGGGCAAGAGCTGGTGGAGAAACGAGCTGCCCTCCATTCAGGAACTGAACCACGGCATTGAAGTGCTGCGTGCTCACGACCTCAAAGTAGATTATATCATAACCCACTGTGCACCTCGCAACATCCAAGAGATTCTGGCGCATTGGTATGAGAATGATGGGCTGACCTCTTTCCTCAATCTTGTATTGCAGGATGTAGAGTTTAAGCGTTGGTTCTGTGGTCACTACCACATTGACAAGGAAGTCAATGAGAAATTCGTAGTGGTCTACGACAACATTATTCCTCTGCCGGAGGTTGCATAAAAAAAATTTTTGTGATATAATATATATAGAAAATGAGAAAAGGAGTGTACCAAATGAGTAACTACCAGATTATCGTTCTGCCTCATCGGCAGACCACCATCGCTATCGCCCAGTACCGCGGCCGCTCTGTTCGAGCAGTTGCTAAGCTGAATCCTAAGGACACCTGGAACGAGGCGACCGGTGCTAAGCTGGCTTCTGCTCGTCTGGACCTCAAGTTGAATGAGAAGCGCAAGAAAGCGGCTGAGAAGCGTATGCTTGACCTGGAAAAGGAAGCTGTCGCGCTCAAGGCTCGCTTGGAGCAGTTGCAGAAGATGCACGAGCGCACTCAGGCTAACTTCGAGGACCTGTGCGACCAGACCGCTGACATCGAGCGCGAAATCGCCGAGCTTTCCAGCATCGAGGGTTAATCTTCCCTCACTTGCCACGAAAAAATTTTTGTGGTATAATTATTATAGAAAGTGAGAAAGGAGAGAAAATCCATGAACAAGATTGTCAAATCTGTTATGGTTGCTGGCGTTCTCGGCGGCATCGCAGTCGCATACTGCAATCGTGACAAGATTTCCAAGGCTATCGTTGATGCCAAGAAGGAAGTTGAGCATAAGCGCGAGGAGCAGCTCAAGGCGATTGAGGATATTTTCGTCGATGAGCTGGCTAAGGCTTTCGGCGCAGATCCCGCAACCTTTCGGGCCTACGGCGCCCCTCAGTCCGGCAAGTCCACTGGATGCTACGACAAGTTCTTGGGGAATGAGTTCGCCAAGCCCGCCAATAACACTTCTGCGGACGACCACCCCCTCTAACGGAAAGGAGTTTAAGTATGCGCGACCCAAGCCGTATCGACTGTATCATGAATCTTCTGAAAGAGTGGTGGACTATTTATCCAGACCTGCGTTTTGGTCAAGTGATGGCAGCCCTCAACTTCCGAATGGGCGAAGTTACAAATACCGACCCCTTCTATGTCGAAGACGACAAGCTGGAAGAAATCTTAAAGGAGATGCTGAAAAATGCTAAGTGATACCCAGAAAGTCCAAGTATCTGACCTGGTTCAATACCTTATCGGCACTTGCCATTCCCTTGCGGAGGGCTGCGCTGCCTGTGGGTTTGAGGAAGAAGAGCTGACCCCTGAGATGCTCCAGGCAATCGACGAGGAAATCTTTCAATGTAACGGATGCGGCTGGTGGGAAGAGATTTGTGACCGGAATGACCTCAATGGCGATGCTTTATGCAGCGACTGTTTAGATATGGAGGTGCATCAAGATTGATTGTCAAATCTGCCATTCTTTTTTATTCGCTCGCACATCCCTATGACCCAATCATCATCTCTGGCGAGCGGCACTTAGACTGCTATGAGAAGTTATTTAAGCAGCGAATACCATATCACAAATCAAGCGTCATTGAGGGCTTCTTGACCGAGAAGCACGCGTTCCTTGACAGATATGACGCTAAATACGAGGCGATGCGGTGCCATCAGCTTGACAGCTATGGCGAGAACCGCGCCCTTTATTCCAAGGATATTTGGCCGGAGGAGTAATCCTCCAGCCTCATATGCGCCAATAACTCAGTTGGTAGAGTATCGCCCTTTTAAGGCGAGAGTCGTGGGTTCGAGTCCCACTTGGCGCACCAAGCTGTCTTATGAGCGTTGTCACGACTGCGCTCACTAGAGAGCGGCCTTACTTGCTGGCGACTTAAATGCAAGGTGACTTTGGAGCTTGCACGGTTCCTCCTGACCAAGTTCAAAACGAAACTAAAAGATGTCGGAGCCGCGTCCGTTTCTTGTACCATTCTTTCAAGTCCGCGTCCATAAGGGCAAGACAGGGGAAAGTAATATGGAGTTGGCCAACCGCTTTAGTGTCATGCGCCCTACGGGGGAAAACACTAACATATATGCCCGTATCTTGATGGAGAGATAAACCAGCATAAACCTCTGGGAAGAGCAGCGCGGCCGGTCGTACGGCAACGGTTAGGCGGGCCCTCAGAGTTAGGTGTTGCGTTGGCGGTTCAATTCCGGCTGCGGGTACCATATCCTCGGCACTTGTTCGCGACAAGCCAATTCCACAAATTCGTTCGGGGCAGTTTCTGACTCTGTAAAAGTCAGTCCATGCGGTAGTAGTCCAATGGTAGGACACCTGCCTTCCAAGCAGGTCTGTGCGGGTTCGAGTCCCGTCTACCGCTCCATTGCGAGAACACGCTCGCGTTAACCGCGTGTATGCGCCGAAGTACGAGATGACCTGGGGCGCCAGAGAAATTGAGGGTCTCCTTTTCCGAAAAGAAAAAAAACTAACGGGGAAGCGCAAAGGCGTCTCCCTATATAGGGGTTTGGTGTAATGGTAACATACCGGTCTCCAAAACCGTTGATGGGGGTTCGACTCCCTCAACCCCTGCCAATCCTAAAAGCCGAGGTGCGTTATGAAACTATTCATCATGTCTTTTTCATGGATTGTTCTGTTCTGTTGCTCCTACTTCATCCTTAATTATCGAAAGAAGCTGCGCAATGTTCGTTACAACTATATCGACATTGACCCTACTTTGCCAATCAGCATTATCGTTCCGCTGTTCGGTATTGTTTGGGGCGGGATGGAGATTGCACTCTATAAAGCAGAGATCATCGGCGATTGGGAGCGCCGCTAAGGCCTCCCAGCCGCAAAGTTGCCTTAAAAAAATTTTTGTGATATAATATATACATAAAGTTGGTTAAGGCAAAAACTTATGCCAGCGTGATGTAAAGGTAGCCTGGGTCCTTCATACGGATTTCGTCGGGGTTCAAATCCCTGCGCTGGTACCATATATTGCGGGGTAGAGCAGTTGGTAGCTTGCCGGCCTCATAAGCCGGAGGTCGCTGGTTCAAGTCCAGCCCCCGCAACCAATGCCTTTGGGCTTAAATCAAACACTTCCTATGAGGAGATATATCGTATGGCTGAAAAGAAAAAGAAGACCCCGAAGTTCCAGCCTGGCGACAAGGTTCGCTGCGCTAAGTACGGAAATGGCTTTTGCCATCAGGTGAACCCCGAAGATAAGGAGTTCATGTACGATTTCCATTTCGAGGACGGCACCTTGATTTGGATGGGTCAGAAGTATGCCGAGAAAAATGTGGAGTTGACTCACCGTTCGAAGGTAGCAGCTACCGCTTAAGCCTTACGGAGTCTGGGCGTCGGACTTAATAATGACGCAAATATATCCGGGTTTAGCGCAGTTGGTAGCGCGCGTGATTTGGGATCACGAGGCCGTGGGTTCGAATCCCGCAACTCGGACCACATGGGGCCGTAGCTCAGTTGGGAGAGCATCTGCCTTGCAAGCAGAGGGTCGTGGGTTCAACTCCCATCGGTTCCACCAGTAGAGGACGCTGGCCGTATAACCTCTATAAAAACAACAGCCTACATATTGGACCGTCGCCCAGTTGGTAGAGCACCTGACTGTTAATCAGGGGGTCGTGGGTTCGAGTCCCACCGGTCCAGCCAGAGCCGATGTTTCTCGGAGTTTCCGCAAGGAAAGTAATTCGTCGCGGCTTTAAACCTATAACCGAGTGCCGTAATTGAGGGCAGCTATTAAATACTCACTTAGGTCGTAGACATGGATTTTGCACTAAACTACCACCGGCGCTATGCGATATGTGGCTTGTGGCTAACGACCTTCACAAATAAAAAGGCAAAGTAAGTGCAATATGTGGATGTAGCTCAATGGTGGAGCGCCACCTTGCCAAGGTGGAGGCTGCGGGTTCAAGTCCCGTCATCCACTCCAATATTATTCTAAAAGGAGGAACGACAAATGTCTCATACGAAGTCCATTTCTGAACTGCTGAGAATCGCACAGGGCTGCGAGCATTTGTCATGCTCTGATTCGACAGAACGCAGAGTTCTATCCCTACTCAATTCACCACGGCATTCTGAAGTAGCACTCTTTGAAAAGCAATTTCGGGATTTAATGAAAGATACTTTCAGTAATCTTGATTTACTACCATATCAAAGAGATACTCTCAAGACCTTTATCCCCGAAGCGTGCCGTGGTTGTCTCAATCATCCTATAAACGGCGGCTCGGGGATTTGTCATTGTACGCTGGGTATTCCCAAAATTACCTATTAAGTTTGAACCTTTAGTATGGAGGGGTTGACCTCAGTAGGTGCGAGGAGCAGTCTTGAAAACTGTCGACCGTGATGAGCGGTTTGTGGGTTCGAGTCCCTCCCCCTCCGCCATGCGGGCGTGGCGGAATTGGCAGACGCGCGGGATTTAGGATCCCGTAGTTCATACTGTACGGGTTCAAGTCCCGTCGCCCGCACCATATGCTGGTGTAGCTCAGTTGGTAGAGCAGCCGACTTGTAATCGGCAGGTCGTGGGTTCGAATCCGTCCACCAGCTCCAGACTTTCGCTAAAAAAATTTTTGTGATATAATATATATAGAAAGTGAGAGAGGCGGTAAAAAAAATGAAGAAACGATTGCTGGCTTTAGGCGCCGCAGGTATGCTTATGTTGAGCGGATGCCGCGAGAACCCAGGCGAGTGTGTCAATAGAACTCGAAACTGGAACGCGCAATTGTTCACGTATTGTATCGACTCTACGCAAACCTATCAGGTGAATACCTACAACGACTACTACTTCATCGGCTACGATGCGGTCGAGAATGAGGATGGCACCATCACAATTACCCTCGTCATCGGACAGCCCAATATTTCTGGCAACAACTAAGGGAGTTTAGCTCAGCTGGGAGAGCACTTGCCTTACAAGCAAGGGGTCGGCGGTTCGAGCCCGTCAACTCCCACCAGCGCCAATCAACATTGCCCATGGCTTTTATGTTCCGCGGCATAAAGTCGAGGCGCGGGGTAATAGCGAAAGTTGACTAAGCTATTCGGCTCTGCCTTGTGGGCGCAAGGCATCCAATATTTGCCCTCTGTCAGAGGGTCAGGAAATATCTGGCAAAAGCAGAGTTCCCTGTCTGCTTGGCAAAAGAAGCGGAGGCCCGCCGAACCCCTCAGTGTCGGCTGTCTACTCACCAACCCAACGGACATTAAATGGGTTATGGTCGCCTAACGGCTCCGTTAAGTCGTTGCCCTGGACTCGGCAGGGGGTAAAAAATTCCGAGAGATGAATTGAATGGCAGGAACGGGGTTCGACTCCCCATCGGCCGCATTGCGCGGCGGATAGCGTATAGTGAGGAGAGCGCAGCCATTCTTATATGCTGATATAGCTCAGTAGGTAGAGTACTTCCTTGGTAAGGAAGGGGTCACCAGTTCGAATCTGGTTATCAGCTCCAATTGGAGAAACCAATATCGCCAGTACCAAGTTGGCAGCTTGGTGAAGACTCCCGCACTCCCATCCGACAGAGGGTGCGCTCAAAGCTGGCAGGAAAGTGTAATGTGGGCGAAGTCGGCTCTCCCCACAGACAACCTCCCCACGGATGTAACCGGGCCTCGTTATCCTTCGAGGATAGAACAGTACCTTTGGCCAAGAATTCCGGCTATAATGTAAGTAGGAAGCCGTACAAGAGAGGTTGATTTCCAATTCGGAGTTTATGACTTGCAAAGCCTTTTCTCCTAATCAAAAGGGTTAGACATGGTGCGTTGGACGAATTGGTAGAGTCACCACCCTTTCAAGGTGGAATTTACGGGTTCAAGCCCCGTACGCATCACCAATAATGGGAGATAGGGGTTAAAATCCCCTCGATAAGGTTCGCCTTATTGTGGACAGTTGTTAAAAGTCGCCCATCTTATATGCTACTTTAGCCAAGTGGAAAGGCGGCGGACTGCAACTCCGTGATGCACTGGTTCGACCCCAGTAAGTAGCTCCAGTTCATTCTCTAATTACTGCGTGTTTTACGAAAGGAGATGAAAAGCGGATGTATCTAAACATCCAGTTCAATACTAAGGATCAGGTTACTCGCCTTAGCGAAGAGGCTTGTAAGTCCGGTGAGACCCTGTTTGTGCACTCCAATGATGATGTCATCATGGTAGATGCTCGCAGTTTGCTGGCATTGTTTGCACTCGTTGGTAAGCCCTGCCGTTTAGTCGGCGAAGATGACTGCAATCCTAAGGTATTGGAAAGAGTGGCGAGGAGAGCGGGCGTAACCGTCTAAACTCTCTATACGCCGCAGTAGCCTAATGGAACGAGGCAACGGTCTTCTAAACCGTTAGATGTGGGTTCGAGTCCCATCTGCGGTTCCATGTTCACTTAGCTCAGTTGGTAGAGCAGGCGACTCTTAATCGTCAGGTCCAGGGTTCGAACCCCTGAGTGAGCACCATGTGGCCGTAGCTCAACTGGTAGAGCGCCAGATTGTGGCTCTGGTGGTTACGGATTCAAGTTCCGTCGGTCACCCCATGGAGGAGTACCCAAGTGGTGAAGGGGCGCGCTTGGAAAGCGCGTAGGTCCCGCAAGGGGCGCGTGGGTTCGAACCCCACCTCCTCCGCCAATGCCAAAGCAGGATGGTAGGAAACGAGCAGATTGAGTCCTTACTATCTCGAGAATAGTGACGCCGTACAGAATTCGTAACGGCACCTGCAAGGCAGCCTGTGAAGTCGGGGAGTCATTCTCCCACCTTTTCAACGATGGAGGCAACCGCATCGGTGGGGCAGCGGTATATAAATGTGAACATAGTATCCCAGTGATTCTTGAAGTCTGGGCGGGGGTTTCTTTGATGGGCAGCTCCTGTGGAGAACCGATAATAAAAAGCTGTCGCTTGCAAGCAACAGTGCTTGGTGGCCGCCGGAGTCCCAAGTAGTAGAGAGCTGTATAAAGTATCCGGCTTCATATGCGCCCGTAACTCAGTTGGAGCAGAGTACCTGGCTACGAACCAGGGTGTCGGGGGTTCGAGTCCCTCCGGGCGTACCAGTTTGGAGGTATTTATGAAAATCTATATTTCGTATTTTTACGCAGTCCGGTTTTTCAAACCCTACCAAATACCAATGTCAACTGCGGTCTGGGACCCGAAGTGGTATCAATCGCCAAGAGGTCGTCTATACTATATAGACAAGCGAGGAGTCATCAATGGGCTAAAGGCAACGCCGTTTGCCCCTCCCAATCATTCTGGTGACACCCCTGATTGTCTGATATGCGACAAGGTTCCCTCTCACTGCGCTTTCATCCCAAAATACAAAGCCCATCTGGACTCCCTGGATTTTGAGGATATGATGGCGCGGATCGAGCGATTGGCGAGAGAAGCGGTTCAACTAACTGCCGATCCCGACCACGAACCTGAGGTTGTATTGTTGGTACATGAAGCCCCTTCCAATCCTTGCTCCGAACGAGGGCCATTGGTTGACTGGTTTCACAAGCACGGAGTTACTATCGAAGAGTATCCAATCCCTTCAAAAAGGTGACCACTTGCAGAAAAAAAATTTTTGTGATATAATATATATAGAAAGTGAGAGAGAGAGATACCGGATTAGTCTAATGGCAAAACACTCGGCTCTGACCCGAGATTTGTTGGTTCGAGTCCAGCATCCGGTGCCATGAGAGCGCGAAAGGATTTGTCCAGCGAAATGGCATAGCAAACAAACTTCCGGGGAATCCGTTTAACCGGCTGGCCGCTCTCTTTATATGCACCCGTGGTGGAATTGGCAGACACGCATGGTTCAGGTCCATGTGCCAAAAGGCGGTGAGGGTTCAAGTCCCTCCGGGTGTACCATATGCCCGAGTGGCGGAATTGGTAGACGCGCCGGATTCAAAATCCGGTTCCCGAAAGGGAGTGAGGGTTCGAGTCCCTCCTTGGGCACCAGAGGGTAGTGCTTTCCTGACCAGGAACACTGGTAAGCGCCGGCTGGAATGTCGTTAGTTCGGAGACTGGATTTTAGAACCAACTGCCAGAAGTTGCGGAGTTAGTCAGTATTAAAAAAGGAAACCTGGAGATTAACCGAATAAACTATATGCGGGTATGGCGGAATTGGTAGACGCGCCACCTTGAGGGGGTGGTGAGCGTTAGCTCGTGTGGGTTCGAGTCCCACTACCCGTACCAATAGGGGCGAGGTTGAAACCGTGTATGGATCCGCCGTCCCCTCTATCAACCGGATACACGCGGGGATGCCTGTCGGACGAGGCTGTTAGGAATAGCGCTGTTCCATAGTCCGTGGAGAGTTTCCAAGAGTTCCCGAAAACAACTTGGTGCTTGCGGCTTTAAGAAGCCGGGTGGGTGAAAGTCCCCCAAAGCGTCCCTGCTCAGTGGGGTGTTTGTTCAGGCAACTACACTCAATAAGTAGCCTGCGACCTGGTTACTCGCCTTTCTATGTCGCTAAACTTATCATAATGAGTGGGTGGTTGGCAACTCCATCAGTACATAAATAAGTTGCATCTCTATGGCGCCGTAGTTCAGTAGCGTAGAACGCCAGCCTGTCACGCTGGAGGTCGGGGGTTCGAGTCCCCTCGGCGTCGCCAATGGGTTTCGTCCAGTTTGGTATTTACTGCCGCTTTTCCCAATCGTCTGCAAAGCGTAGATTGCCGATGAAAATGCCGTTATATGCCGAGCCATGGCACAAATAACAATGAGTCTAAAGTGTGATATATGGCAACAAGGGAGAGCCTAAGCGCACGGGCGGGGCCACGTCTTTCTCCCTCCTATATGCGGGCATAGCTCAGTTGGTAGAGTACACGACTGATAATCGTGTGGTCACTGGTTCAAGTCCAGTTGCCCGTACCAATGTCCTGGGGGTCGGACAGTAAATTGGCATCCCCGAGGGGTCCTGGGAGTACCTACCTCGTTAAATACCCGCGGTTGCAAACGCTATCTGTACTCCACCGTAAGCTGGTGCACGCAAACCGGGCGGCAGAACCGGCGTTGGGGTTTCGAAGTTTTACCCAACACTTGTCTTAAAGACAGAAATACCCAGAATACTGGTCAATAAGTAGCGGTAAGTCCGTCGGCAGAATAGCTCAGAACGGTAAGGGAACCGCGAACTCTTTAAGATACATATGCTCCCATCCTCTAACTGGAATAGGAGGCCGGCCTCTCAAGCCGGTAATACGGGTTCGAGTCCCGTTGGGAGTACCATTGAACATCGTTTGTTTCCTTTACTGCACCCCTTGGAACGCCCCACTCATTTTGAGTGGGGCGTTCTCTTTTTGCATCAAAAAAATTTTTATGGTATAATATATATAGAAAGTGAAAGGAGATAGTTATGAAAGTTCGTGAACTAAAAACTATTATAGACCTCTTGGATGACGAAGTAGAAGTAACTATCTACCGGCAACCTCCAGAAAAGCCAAAGAACCCCATCGGTTTTCAGGCTCCTGTGGAGGAAGTGCTCAAGGAGGTTTCCAATGAAGTTAAGTGAGTTTGACAAAATCCGAAAATACCTACCCGATGATGTAGAAATCACAATCGACGGCGCCGCCAAAGAGTATGTTATCCATCCTGTGACAAAACAGAGGGTTTTGCGGAGGCCTCTTGAGAAGCAAACTTGGGGCAATCACGATGGCCGCTATAACGCTTTTTGTCCAATTTGCGGATGGACTTCTGGCGACATCCGCGCAAATGACCCTATGCCAACTCGTTGCCCTAAATGTGGCAACGGCGAATAAGAATAAAAGGAGATAAGCATTATGAAGAGAATTCTTGTAGTCGTTGATATGCAGAACGACTTCGTCACCGGCTCTCTCGGCAGCCATCAGGCTCAGGCAATCGTGCCCCGCGTTGTCGAGAAAATCAACGAAGCTCACGCCGCTGGCGACATTGTGTTCACTACTCGCGATCAGCACGGCGCCGGCTATCTGGACACCCAGGAAGGAAAGAAGCTGCCCGTCGAGCATTGTATGGTTGGCGAGTGGGGCTTTGAGCTGGAACCCAGTATCAAGGATGTTATTCTACCCGACGATGACTACGGTATTGAGAAGCCCACTTTCGGCTCTTTCGACCTGGTCAATACTATGCTCGCCATCGAGGAGAGCACTGGGCACATCGACGAAATTGAGGTCTGCGGCCTCTGCACCGATATTTGCGTCATCGCCAATGTCGTGCTACTCAAGACTGCGTTTCCCGAGGCTCGCATCGTCGTCGATCCCGAAGCCTGCGCCGGCGTAACTATGGAAAGCCATTATCGCGCACTGAAAACTATGCAGACTTTGCAGGTAGACATTCTGTGGCCCGCTGAAGACGAAATTGCTAACGGTTAAGGAGGAAGGTATATGCTGTATTTGGATGGTAAGCCCGTTGTTAAGAAGTTTTTCCCCGACGGCACCCTGAACATGACCGATTTAGGCGACCTTATTTCCGAAGAGGATGCCTATACTCTGCCCCATTTCACCATTGAGTGGCTATGGGAAGACATTGCCGAGCAGGTGATTCTCTACAATCTGGTCTATCATCTGCGCGACCACTGCAACGCAGCAACTATCGACCTCATTATGCCCTATATTCCCAACGCCCGTATGGACCGCACCAAAGACCCTCGACACGAGGTCCACACTCTGAAGTATTTTGCTCAGTTCATCAATGATCTGGGCTTCAACAGAGTATATGTGCTGGATGCCCATTCCGATGTGAGTTTGACTCTCATCGACCGCGTTGTTCAGTTCCCCGTTGAGGACATTGTCAAGTCCCTCATCAATGAAATCAATCCCGACTATATCTTCTTCCCTGACGCCGGCGCCATGAAGCGTTACAGCGGCCTCATCATCAGAACTCCTTTCTATGGTGAAAAGAACCGTGACTGGAAAACTGGTAAGATTCTGGGTCTGGAGATCCACAATCCCTATCATATCCCTGAAGAGGACTATCAGGGCAAGAGCATCCTCATCGTTGATGACATCTGCTCTCGCGGCGGCACATTCTTCCATGCTGCGACTGCTCTTAAGGAATGTGGGTTCGGAGAGATTTCTCTCTATATCACTCACTGTGAGAACTCCATTTTCTCCGGCGAGGTGCTCAAGGACAACGGCCTTATCTCTAAGGTCTATACCACAAATTCCCTATCCCACAGCGAACATGAGAAGCTCCACACCATCGAACTTGAGTTCACCGGCGAGTAAGCCAGCAACAGTAATGCCCCTCGAAAGAGGGGCTTTACTTTACCTAAAAAAATTTTTATGGTATAATATATATAGAAAGTGAGAAAGGGGTAAAAAATTATGAGTTTCTTTTTGAATCCCGCTATTGCGTGTGATTATTACAAAGCCGGCCATCCCTGGATGCAGCCTACTGGCATGGAAACCGTGTACGCAACTTGGACGGCGCGGTCTTTCAAGCATCATAAGGATTGCCCCAAGACAGCTGTGTTCGGTCATCAATACACTATCCGCGAATGGTTCATCGACTTCTTCAATGAGAACTTCTTCAAGCAGCCCATCGAGGACTTGGAGAAGGAGTTCAATGAAATGATGACGGAGTCCTTTAACCCCCGCTATGCCGACTTCTCCAAGTTCAAAGCTCTGCATGAGCTGGGCTATCTGCCTATCGCCATCTACGGTGTACCCGAAGGCACTCTGCTTCCCATCGGCATCCCCGACCATGTCATCTTCAATACCGATAAGCATTTCGCATGGCTGCCTCAGTATCTGGAAGATGTGTGGAGTGCCAATAACTGGCTGCCCAGCACCTCTGCCACTACGGCGTACTATCGCCGTAAGATTATCGAGCCTTACGCCGAACAGATGTCTACTGTTCCCAATCTGGCAAAGCATATGTGCGGCGACTTTTCCCTGCGGGGTCATACTTCTCTCCAGGCTGGTTGTATTTCTGGCGCCGCCCATCTGGCGGTATTTGATAGAACCGCGACCATTGGTTCCAATGCTCTCCTGAAGAAGTATTACGGCGCCGACCTGTTTGAGGAAGTCCCCGGTATGGGTACTCCTTCTCTGGAGCACTCTGTTGTTGAGCAGGGTATCGCCTGGTTCAAGCACCGTATTATGAACGGTGATATTCCCGAGTATATGTATCTCTATCTGAAGAAAGCCGCTATGGACGGCAACTGGGAAATCAACCTGCTGGCTGAGATGTGTTTCATTCTGTACCTCATCACTGAGGTACAGCCTACCGGCATGATGACCTATGTTTCCGATACCTACGACTACTGGAGCGTCGTGTCCAAGATTCTGCCAGTTATCAAGGACGCCATTCTGAACCGCTCCGGCTGCTTCTCCGTGCGCCCCGACTCTGGCAATCCTGTTCATATCATTTGTGGTGACCCTGCTCTTCAGGACTGCGATGTATTCAGCGACGACTATGATAAGCCTGAGCGTCTTGGCACTCTGCGTATGCTGTTTAAGATTTTCGGCGGCGAGGCTAATGAAAAGGGCTTTATGGTTCTGCCTCCCCAGATCCGCATGATTTACGGCGACGCTATCACGCCTGAGATTACCAAGAGTGTGTGCGAGTGGTGTCTGGAACAGCGCATCTCTATCGAGAATCTGGCTTTCGGCATCGGCGCCTATACCTACCAGTATGTTACCCGTGATACTCGCGGATACGCCATCAAGGCTACCGACTGCATCCATGAGGACTTCGGTGAAATGCCTATCTACAAGCAGCCCAAGACCGACCCCGGCAAGAAGTCCCCCCGTGGCTGCGTTGCTGTTGTTAAGGACCCCATTCACCAGAATTATATGCTGGTTGACGGACTGACCCTTGAGGCGTCCATCAAGTTCCCCGGCAATATTATGGTGAAGAAGTTCCAAGATGGCGAGATGTTCAACCAGGAAACTATCTCTCAGATCCGCGAGCGCCTGGACCACGAGGAGGACTAATATGAAATCAGTTCCCAATATCGTCAACTTTGACCCATACCTCGATGCGGAGCGAGTTTATACTCGCATCCGCGACGAGTTCCTAAAGTACGGGCGATTGATTATCGCCTTTGACTTCGATGACACTATCTTCAATACCCATCACAATGAGGGCTGGCGCTATGATAAGGTCATCAAGCTGCTCCAGCGTTGGCGCCCTTACGCATATATGATTTGCTGGTCTGCTTCTACGGAGGCTCGCTATCCTAAGATGCGTGATTATATGGAGTGGTTCGAGATTCCTTGCGACGCCATCAATGCTAATGCTCCTTGGATTGAGGAGCGTGGCCGCAAGATTTACGCCAATATCTACCTGGACGACCGCGCCGGCATGAATACTTCGTATTGGGCGCTGGAGTGTTTGATTTCCGAAATTGAGGAGGGCAAATATGTTTCAACCCGCGATTTATGCTAACGCTGTCCCAATGTGGATTAAGGAGTATATGGACCAGAACGGCCCCAAAGCTCCCATCATCATCGGTATCTCCGGTGGAAAGGACAGCTCTATCACGGCGGCCGCCTGCGTTAAAGCGGTTGGGAAAGAAAGAGTTATCGGCGTTCTGATGCCCAACGGCGTTCAAAAGGACATCAATACCGCCGAGAAGTTGTGCCGCCACCTGGACATCAAGTGGTTTATCTATAACATCGGCCCAGTCATTAAGGCTCAGCAGGATGTATTTGCCACCTTGAAGTTCAAGGACTTCAAGAACCCCAACGATACGGTTAAGTTCAACAACCCCGCTCGTATCCGCATGGCTACATTGTACTATATCGCCAATCAGCTTGGTGGTCGTGTTGCAAATACCTGTAACATGAGTGAGACTTATGTCGGCTACGATACCGCTTGGGGTGATCAAGCCGGCGACTTCTCTCCATTCCAGTATTTCACTGCTTCCGAAGTGAAGTTGATTGGTAAGGAGCTGGGACTGCCGGACGAGTTTATCAATGTCGCGCCCTCTGATGGTATGTGCGGCCAGACAGATGAAGAGCGTTGGGGCTTCTCCTATGACCTGCTCGACAATTATCTGCGAGGCGGCACCGTTTACGAAACTACTACCGAGCAGATTGAAAAGATGCACAAAGCTGCGATGTACAAGAATGCCCGCGTACTTCTGCCACATTTTGTCTATGAGCCGAGCGGCTCCAGAAAATTGTTGCAGTAAAAAAATTTTTATGATATAATATATATACAAGGTGAGAGGAGAACCCTCTCCTCTCCCTTAAATTTGGAGGCGTGCCGTAATGGTAGCGGAGGGCCCTGCTAAGGCTCCCACCGGTTTATCCGGTGTGCAGGTTCGAGTCCTGTCGCCTCCGCCATATGGGTCAGTAGCTTACGTGGTCGGAGCGCCGGTCTGAAAAACCGGAGGATGGTGGTTCGAAACCACTCTGACCCACCACACACCATCTTAGGAGGTGTCACAATGAGTAAAACCGATAAATGGTTGGAGCAGGCTCTTGAGTTCTGTACTCCATACCGCAGTCGTAAATCGAAACGGAAATCCACTAAAAAGGCAAACCACAAACACGAGTACGAACCTATTGTTCTCCAGTATTGGAACCGCTATATGCGAGTTACGCCGGAGCAGGGTTGGTATGGTGGATGGGACGAGTGCGGCGGCAAGCGTTGCGTGCATTGTGGCCGCCTTGAGATTGGTTTCCCCGACGGGTTCGAACCTACTGAAACTCGTCGTTATTTTTGGCCCATGAACCAGTTGGGCGACATTTGCGTGAAGTACCCTGACCTCGAAATTGTTCGGGTTAAGGACATCTATAAAAATAAGCTCGAAAGAGCAGAGGATTAAAAGGAGGCAATCTATATGACTCAGATGAATAAGCCCTTCACTCAGGAGGAACTGAACGGCGTCGTTGGCCTGTTCAAGGTCGCTCCTATGACCATGTTTGTGCGCGGTACTCGTATGGTCTCTGTGGCCGAGTGCGCTCAGCGTGGTTTTGTGGTTATCACCGAGGGCGGTGCCTTGGTTGACCCTGTTCCCGCAAACATTTTCAACACCGTGTTCCAGTTCTACGGCGTCGATACGACCCGTCTGAACCAGACTTTCCATAAGTCCTTTGCGACTATGCGAGATGGCGATCCCGCGACTTTGATTGCCCAGCAGCTGCTGAACTATTTCTCTACCTATGGTCTGGAAATGTTCGGCGTCAAGGGCCAGAACTATGTCCCTGTCGAGGCTCTGGAACTCCCTGAGGGTATCCTGTCTGCCGACAAGTTGGTCGTTATCCGCGCGGTATCTAATGCGGCTATTGTCGAACTCATCGACAAGTATGCTCTGAATACCGTATCTCCCTCCTTAGGGCACATTGGCCTGTTCAAGCCCCTCATGAAGTATATCACCATTCCCACCGATGACATCAAGTCTTTCGAGTTGCAGGTGATTAAGCATGATATGGACGGCACTGTTCCTGTCGATGCTCAGCGCTTCCTGCGTTACCTGGTCTACAAGACCACCGGCCAGACTCTTATCATCAAGAACCGCCAGATGCGCGAGATGATTAAGCATCAGAACTCCGCTTACCTCGGCGATAAGGTGAATATGCCTGCTCGTCTGCTCGGCAAGGCCGACCTGACCAAGCTGGCTGCCATCTTCTTCCGCTATAAGCCTATCTTCCTGGCTTACAAGGAGTTCCCTGGCTGTGCTCCTATCATCAACAAGATTCGTCGTCTTGCTGATGAATACCATAAGCCTCAGGGCGACGTAACTGTGAAGAACTTCACCACTCTGGTGGGTCAGCACCGTCTCGAAGATTGCCAGACCATTATCTCTCGCGCCTCCAACCGCGAGCTGATTAAGCTGGGCAACGCTCTCGGTGTTCGTCTGAATACCACTGACAAGACTCCCGGCGTCTACGCAATCCGTAATGGTCGTACCTTTGTTCGTGAGGATGGCCTGACCACCATCACCAACGGCTACGAGTATTACCTGCACGCCCTCAACATGATTGGTCAGGAATTGTCCCAGCGTCTGGCTAAGTATAAGGGCCGCATCTTTATCCTGCCCGACTATATGGACTATGCAGTTCCTGTAACCGAAAAGCAGTTCATCGGCAACTTCCCTTGGGGTTCCCGTATCACTGCAATTCCTCAGGGCGCATTTACCGCTGGTATCCACTGGTTCGACCAGAAGGGCCGCGTTGACATTGACCTGCATCTCAACTCCGCAAACCGACACTTCGGTTGGTGCGCCGATTGGCGTGATGGTAGCGAGGTTATCTATACCGGCGATCAGACTGCTGCCCCTGCTCCTAACGGTGCGGCTGAGGCTTTCTGGTTCGAGCCTGGCGATGAGACTTTCATCCTCTCCGCTAACCTGTACTCTGGTCCTAAGGATACTGAGTACAAGATGTTTATGACCACCAAGAAGCCCGACGAGCGTTCTCAGCAGAATCGGAACTACACCTTTGACCCTGCGTCTGCGGTGTTCACTCCTATTCCTCTGAAGTTCACCGACGGAAACTCCATGAACATCGGTATGTTCACCAAGGACGGCTTCTATTTCTACGGCGGCGCGATTACCTCTGGTATCGTTCCTAAGGGAAATTACGGAGCGTTCATCGAGGGCTTGACCGCCCAGCTGGACTGCCGTTGGCTCGTGTCTGAGCTTCTGGCTCAGGTTGGTGCCATCTGCATCACTCCCGAGGAGATCGAGCTGCTCAACGACGAGCAAAAGGAGAAGGCCATCGACCTTACTCCCGGTGCTCTGACTGCGACCACTCTCCTTGATGTTATTGACGGTAACATCGAGTAACCAATAGACCCCTCGCAAGAGGGGTCTTACTTTCTCTAAAAAAATTTTTGTGATATAATATATATAGAAAATGAGAGAGGGGTTGATGAAATGTACGGTGGCGTAGCAAAGACTTATTGTTTATGGAAGATGGATGGTCAGCCGTTCAAAGAGAAAAATGCGTGGTATGTAAATATGCTGCATCCGATTACCGGGCTGCCTAAAAAGGTCCGCTGGTACACAGATAAGGCACACGCCGATTTAATGCCCAAGCCCAAGAATGAGAAGTTCAAGGGCGCCTTTGTGGGTTTCGAGAACGCTGATGACTATGTTCTGTGCGTACGAGATATTGACCTCGCTCCTGGAGAAGCCGAAAAATACTTTCATTCCAACTGGCAGCGCGGAGGTAAGTGGCGTTTTGGTATGTTCTTTGGCGGCGTCTGGTATGCTCCCAAGGACGCCGAAATTCCCCCTATCCGCAGACAAGAGCGCATTTTCAGAGCCACTTGGCCTGAGTTCATCAAGGCTGCGCAGGCTCATGTACGGTCTATCGGTGGTTCTACTACTGGCTTTTGGTTCAAGGAGGCGGTTGAATGAGCGAAATTCTTGATAAATACCCATTCCTTGAAGATTACGGGGTTTACACGTATGCCGAGGCTGGCGACGATTTCGTGGACGATGTGCCACCCGGCTGGCGCCCTGTGTTCTTCGAGATGTGTGAGGAAATTAAAACTTTCCTCGAAAGCGAAAATGTCAATCCCAAACTATTGGTGTTTGACCAGGTGAAAGAAAAGTTCGGCGAGCTTCGTATTTATCATCATTTCAATGAGGATGAAGAGAATGGCGGGCAAGATGTCCCATCCTTCGTCCAGGAGAGCGTAGAATACATGATCGACTCTTGCTGCTCTAAAACGAAAGACCTTTGTTTTAAGTGCGGTAAGGCGGCAAATTGGCTCTCTACTGGTTGGATTCTACCCCATTGCACAAAGTGTGCGACTGAGTGGAATGACAACGCAAATCAACGCTATGGCAAAAATGAACCTCTTGAAAAAAGTTTCCGCCGTATGCGTCACGAAATTCCTTCCCAAACTTAAAGGTTGCCATAAAAAAATTTTTATGGTATAATAAATATAGAAAATGAGAGATGGCAAAAAGGCTTCCTCTGATAAGAAATTTTTGCCGGCACGCGATAAAATGGTGCGGTAAACGCCCATTTACTGTAAGGTTTGGTCGCGGCTGGCGCTACTTGATTAGTCTTCGCCGTCCCGTGTTTTCCCCATTAAGTGAATAGGCTCACCGGCAACATGAGGTTCCTTTTGATGAACAACATAACCTCTCGCCGCCCGAGGTGTAAGGGCGGCTCCAAGATGTTACTTCTCGCCGAAGTTCAGCCTTTCACATCGGCATAGTGCGGTTCCTTTTTAACAGAAAATAGGTTTTTTTCAAGTTTACCGCCCGCCACATTCT
>NFZD01001046.1_pt1 | contig 22240 bp, 19 predicted proteins | sample 1095381 | NCBI WGS metagenome assembly NFZD01 (sample SAMN03609891, study PRJNA323583) | gut metagenome | isolation source: feces | host: Rattus norvegicus | place: Denmark: Riget | collected 2013 | reverse complement strand
CCAATGGTTCCGGCGGCAATCATGTTTCCCATGATGGTTCCATCCATAGTGATGGCCGCTTCGTAGGTCTGTCCTCCATCTTTGGAATAACCTAAGCCTCCCATCGTCCACTTCCACATCTTCTGAGCAACATCCAGATCCTGAGATTCAGCAAAGTAAACTTCATTCGATCCGTATTCATCGCTTTTCACCGTGAAGAACCCAGTGGTCTTCATGTTGATGAGCTGAGCGGCATTGGCTCGAGCTTCATCCAAAATCGACTTCTTCTTTGGAAGCTTCTGGATCATATCAGCTAAAGCCGTATTGGACTGGTGATAAGACTGGGACAAAGAAGCTCGCACCTCATCTCCTAAGGTAAAGGTTGTGTTCTGTGGAGAATCTAAGGGAATATCTAACCGAGCTACTGGGAATAGTCTGTTTAGTCCGTGTGGTTTGGATTTGACCTGAACCATGTCCAGCAGATCAATATCTTCCCATTCTACACCGAGTAAGTTCAAATCGACTGCCTGCACCGTTAATACCATGTTGTCGAACTGGGTATCCGATAAGTACTTCTCAGCGGCTTTCTTTAAATATTCAGGGGTATGAATATCATCAAACTCAACCTTTTGACAGATCCAACCATAAGTTTTCACGGCTTCTGGAGACTCGAGAAATAAACTTCCATCATTGACACTTTCAATCGTGGTGTAGTCTTCCAGTTGCTGATAAGTTCCGTCATCGTCTTCAGGAGGTTCTGTAGAATATCCGCCTTCCTGTTCGATTCGGGCACCAATAGGTAAGACTGCTGTACAGTAACTTGAGGAGTCCATGTCGTTGGTAAAGTCTAATAAGTTCTGACCGAATTTAATGACCTGTGTACTGGCAGTTGGGTATTCTTCCAAATAGTCCAAATATCGTTTGCCATTGACCTTTCGTAGTCGAATATGACCCCCAAGGGTATTGAGCAGTTTTTCATTGATACACTCCATCGTGCTTTCAAAGTCTGTATACCGATAGATCGTCGGATTCAGATCATCTACCGTCACTGCACCCAAATAAAATCTCTTGTCTTCTTCAACCTGTTCGTTATGTCGAGCTAATAACCGGTCCAGATACTCACGAGGCGAAATATTCTTGTATTCGGCCTGAGGCTGAACGGAGTCGTTTAAATATGCAAGTTCTCCTTCACAAATAAAGGATTTACAGTTGTAGAAATCAATACTTTCGGTCAGAGGTCTCCCTTCCCAGATCTCTTTCCCATTTCTTGTGACTACAATTTTTGTCGCCATTCTCCGAATCTTGTCATAGGCAGCATTCCCCGGAGTCATTGTGAATTCTAATGAACCGGCACTACTATCTTCTAAGGTCAGTTTCGGGTTAAGTAAGGTTCTTCGTTCAGCTGGAACTCGGTCATTGTAGATACAAATGCCATCGAAATATATCTTGTACATTAGAGTCTGCCTTCCGTAAAGTCTACTGTGACTTTGCCTTTCCCAGATTCCGATCGGAACTCCAGCACTGCATCATGACCCACTAGAATGAAGTCATCATCTAAAATATCACCAGCTTCAAGAGTCTTGGTAATATAGTCACTCATGGTCGAGTCTTTGAATCGAACCTCGATAGCAGTTTCTGATTCCACCTTAATCATGGGAATGATCGGTTCTGTTCCAACTGCTCGAGCCTGTAGATTCACAGACTGCCATTCTGTAGTTAATTCAATGTCTCCATTCCCTGAAGTAATAGCATCCAACTCAAAGTTAAATGGATCCCATTTCCAAGGAGAGTTAAAGGAATTAACCTTTTGTTTGTATGGTCGGACATCATAGTCAATGGTAACTTTGGAATTGTTCTCTTCAGACTTCCAGTCACTGACTTCAAATCGGCCAAAATAAAAATACCCCGGATCATCCTCCAGAGTAGCCATCATGGTCTTGCCATGTAAGTATTCAAGAATATGAGTTAATAGGATTTGCCATGGTAGCTCGTCTCCCACTTCTGTGTTATAGCCATTCACCACGACAAATTCGATGGATCCTTGTCGGTTTTCAAAAACAGGATAACCCGTTAAAGCTGTCGACAAGTCTATTGATCCGTTTCCACCAGGAATATCGATAATATTGGTCTTCTGACGAGGTGGACTAAAATAAGGACGGGAAGTTGGAACTAAGTGCCAGTCTTCCCATGTGTTCTTATCTCCAAATGTGATTGAATGATACATTAGATTCCCCTTCCCGTAAGCATCGCTCTTCTGCCCAGTTCTCTGTCGATGGGTCCTGCAATTCCTCCGACCAGAGCACCAGTGTCTAATACGACTTTAGAGGACAGAATTGCTGATTTTAAATCTTTAATTTCTGTCTTCAAGGATTGGATTTCTCCAACCACATTGTTTGTATCAATTTTAATATTCAAGCCATTCGAGTCTTCAATACCAGATATGGAATTCAATCTGGACTTCAGAGAAATGACTCGATCCTGACCGATCAGGCTTCCGATTCGAGAAGATCCAGTTTCAACTTCTGACAGATCTAGAACTGGAGAAATGACCGGATTGTTCAGTTTATCACTGACTTCATCCGTTCCTTCATCCAGAACCATTCGCAGAGCTTCCCGGAAATAGTCCATCAGATCACGTCCATTTTGACCAAATGAATACTGTTCATCATCCGTTCGATCCAAATTGATTTCCTCAAGATCCTTAGCGGAGAATTTTCCGATCTGTAAAGTCAGATTCGAGAGATCACTCTCTTCCAGCGTGCTGAGCAAACCTAAAGAAACCGAGTCCATTATATCCTGCACCTTAGCGGACCGGTTACTCATACCATCGGCTAACTGATTCATGAAACTCTGACCTGCATCAAAGGCATAAGTGTCCATACCTTCTAAAGGATCGAAGTCCTCGAGATTGTCTAAAGCGAATTGAAGTCCTTCGGTAAAGGAATCTTCAAAGCTCATTGAATCTTGAATGGCATCAGAAATACCAGATCCATCAAAGGCAGAAAGAATTTCAGCAGATTCATTGGCCAGACTTGCAGCAGCTTCAACGGCTTCATCTGCTTTAGAAGTGATGCCATTGGTAAAGCCTTCGGTGAAATATGCACCAAGTTCGTAAGTAACACGAGATGGTGACTTGATTTTTAAAGCAGCTCGAATCATAGCCGCACACTGATTGGCAATAGACTGAGCAGCGGCGATCGCCGCATAACTATTACTTCGAATACCGTTTGCTAAACCTTGTGCCAAATATACACCGGCTTGCGCAAAGGTCGCATAGTATCCATTAATAGTGGTAACAGTACCGTCCAATATAGTTCGAATTGCATCAGAAATAGCACTGGCCGCTTCCGTGATTCCCTGAGTAAGATGTTGCATGTAGGTCGTACCGGCAAGTTTGAACTTCTCGTTGTGACCACCATTCGCAAGATCGGAAGTAACCTTGTTCACTAGCTGAGTTACTTCATTTTTGAAGGCACTAGCTTTGCTCTCAACACCTTTAATCAGTTTGTCGATCATCGTTGAACCGGCTGTAGTGGCTCGAGCGTAACCACCTGGATCAAAGGCTTTGATAAAGTTGTCTACCCCGGAAATACCCAAATTTGACATTGATGCACCGAGATTAGAAATACCACTGGTTTCGATGGTGTTGGCTAAAGTTGCTACATCGGCGAATTTGCTTAAGCAATCAATGGAGCTGTCCAGTAAACTCCAGTCGATGTCAGCAATGGATGCAGAATATGTAGACAGATGACCACCATAACGTTCAAGCTGGGCACCGATCTGATCCAGTCCGGATTCACCTTCCCACCATCCAACTACACCTCCGATTTTCGGAAGTTCGTTAGAAATATCCGTAACCGCCTGAATGACCATGGTTGACTTAGATATAGACTCTGGATCGATTCCGGCTAAGCTGCTTGCATAAGTAGCAAAGTGCTCGCCGAATGCTTCAATCTGTGTACCAAAGAGACCTAAATCAATCTCGCCATTCCATAAGCTGGATAAGCCGCCAAAGTTCGGGGTTTCTTTTGCCCATTCAGATATAACTTTTGCTGAGGTAGCAGCGGTTTCAATATCTTCTGCGGCAATTCCCTGTGTACTGGAAGCGAAGGTCATTAAATGAGGAGCGAAAGAAGAAATTTGTCTTCCGAATTCCTCAAGATTCAGAGAACCATCCCAAACCTGAGCTAATCCTCCAAATTTCGGAGCTTCATTAGCGAACTCTGAAATCATCTTCGCAGCTGTTGTTGCCTTTTCAACATCCTCAGGAACCAATCCACTTGCACTAGAGGCAAATGCGGTTAAGGATGGAGCGAAAGCAGAAATCTGTCGTCCAAACTCTTCAAGATTCACAGAGCCATTCCAAGCTTGAGCCAGTCCATCGAACTTAGGCGCTTCATTGGCAAATTCCGTAATCATCTTTGCAGCGGTAGATGCTGTTTGTACATCTTCAGGGACTAATCCACTTACACTGGTTGCAAAGGTTTTAAGGCTTGGACCGAAGGCACAGATTTGTTCTCCAAATCGGGTTAAATCAATCTCGCCACTAAACCAAGACTGTAATCCGCCAAAGTTTGGAGATTCTTTAGCAAATTCATTAATCAGTTTCGCAGCACTGGAAGCAGCTTCGACATCTTCCATGGAAATGCCGGAAACACTGGTTGAGAACTCTTTCAGACTCGGACCGAATGTAGAAAGCTGTCTTCCAAATTCAGATAAATCAATTCCACCATCCCATAAGGTCTTCAAACCTCCAAAGCTTGGTGCTTCTTTGGCAAAGGCGCTTAAAGATTGTGCAGCGGCAACAGAGGATTCAACAGCGTCCGTATCTAATCCGGAAATACTATCAGCATACTCCGTAAAATATGTTCCAAAGGCAGACAGTTCACGGGCAAAGGAAGATAAAGAGTTATCTCCATTCCAAACCGACTGAATGCCTCCATTCTTCGGTAAGTTTTCTGCAAAGGCAGAAATGGCTTTTGCAGCATTGGCAGAAGCAGTGACCTTTTCAGCATCGAAATCGTCGGAAGATATAGTTTTCGCATAGTTTGCAAAAGAGGTTCCAAAGGATTCTAATTCTTTTGCAAAGGCTGATAAGGTGTTGTCACCATGAATCCAGGAATCCAATCCACCATGTTTGGGAAGATTCTCGGAGAAGGCGGCAATCATCTTCGCTACTTCGACTGCTTTCTGGGCATCTCCAATTTCAATGCCATCTACGCTGTCTGAGAACGATTTTAAGTTCGTTCCTAAAGCCGGTAGAGCTTCTGTAAATGCAGTTACATCTTTGCTTCCCTTAATAAAGGAAACGATTCCACCTGTATCTGGCAGATTATTGATGAATTCGCTGATAGCGGAAGCGCAAACGACGGCATTTTGAATTACATCAGATTTTACTCCCTGCACAGAATCGCTAAAGGACTTGATGCCACTGCCTAGAGTCGGCAAAACATCAGCAAATCCTTTGAAGTCAATGCTGCCATTAAAGAATCCGGAAAGTCCTCCTGATTTTGGAAGACCTGTCATCAGGGTAATGATAGCCTGTGTGGCATTGGTTGCATTGGTTACTGACTGAGAGTCAATTCCTTTAACAGAATCAGAGAAGGTTCCTAAAGAGGTGCCCAATTCAACCAGATCTTCTCCGAACTTCTTAAAACTAGTTCCACCTGTAAACCAGCTGGTTAATCCTTCAAGAATGTTCTGTCCGGTTAATCGAGTCAGGCTGCTAACAAGTCGATCCACGGCATCAAAGGCACTCATGTCAATATTCTTAGCCCCTTCGAAGAAAGGAGCCATGTTGGTCATAAAAGCTGATAAGTCTTCCCCAATGGATGGCAGAGTCGAAGTGGCACCTTTGGCGATTCCACCTACAATTCCGCCAACAAATCGACCAATAGCCACACCACAATATTCAAGGACCTCACCGCCTTTTTCCAGCAGCCATTGAACTCCCGGAATGCTTTCAATTGCACCCAGAACGGTCAGGATTGCCATAAATTCTCCAATGAAGACTCCAAACTCGAGAAGTGCTTGCATCGCAGATGGGATCATTCCTTTGAGCATACTCATTGCAGCCATAAAGGCGGTCATAATTCCTGCTGAAGTTACAAGTTTGAGCAATTGATCTGGATCGAGACTTCCAATCGCTTTGAAAATCTCACCAAATATAGATTCTACGATCTTGATACCCGCCTGAACAATCGGACCAATATGATTTGCCACTGCATTCAGAATCGAAACGAATATAGAAACAATGCTATTTGCAATAGAATCAGCATGAGAAGCCAACGACTGGAGAACCTGATCTAAGATTTGTAAAGCGCCCTCTGCAATTTCTGGAGCGAGTTTCACCAGCATCTGAAGAACGGTATGAATAACTGTATAAACAGCTTCGCCAATCTGTGGAATACACTGAATGATGATCGTACAAATACCAGATATCAGTCCGGAAAGGATCTCAACAATAATAGGTACACATTGAGCAACTGTTTCCAGAACCAGCTTTATTCGAGCACATAAAACTCGTGTAAGCTTGTCCAGTCCATCGATCAAGAAAGACATACCTACGCCAAAAGCCACGGCAGCAGCACTAAGAATGGCTAAAGTTCCAGCCATTTTGAGGATTGCCAAATTGGCACCTTCCATAGCTTTTGCTGCAACAGCAATTCCTGCCAAAGCAACACCCATGGCTAGAAGGCTCTTAATGATTCCTCCTGCACTAATGGCAGAGATAAGCTTTAAAGCAACCGCTAAAGCATCAATACCTGCGGCAACAATAACTAAAGCAGCGGCTCCTGCTAAATTACCCTCCATCAGATGTAAGGCAACTGCTAATTCAGCGAGTGCTCCGCCTAATACAAGTAGTGAAGTTGCAACTTCTCCTAGACTAAAACCACTGAATATCATTAATGCTGGAGCAAGGAGATCTAAAGCTGCAGCCATAAGAATCATGGCAGAAACCCCTTTTAAGGATCCTGCATCGCCTAAGTATTTAACTGCTTCGATCATGATAGTTAAAGAACCACCAAGCATAGCTAAAGACGTGCAGATTTCAGCTAAGTCAAAAGTAGAAAATAGCTTCAATGGAATCGCAATGAGATTTAAGGCTACTGAAGCACCTGTTAATGCCGCTACACCTTTTAAAGAAGTGCCTTCACTTAAGGAGTGTAAGGCGACGCTAAATATAGCTAAGGATGCCCCAATGGTGGTTAATCCTTTGGCAATTCCAGACCATTCAAGTTTTGCAAAGGCTTGCATTGGCAATATTAAGTTCATGATTGCCAAGGAAGCAACCTCAAGGGATAATGCGCCTTTTAGTATACCTGCACTATTTGCACCAATTGTCTTAAGTGTCAAAGACATCTCTAAACATAGTGCCCCGATTGCCCCAACACCTTTGGCTAAAGATCCTAGATCGAGTCGACCAAGCGGCTCAACTGAAGTAGAAAGAATCTTAATAGCTAAAGCAAAGCTAATCATAGCAGCCGAGCCTTTGAGAATTACACCATTCTCTGAGGCTAATACTTTAGCAGAGGCAGTCATTGTTGCCGATAATGCTGCGACTCCTGTAACACCCTTTAATAAGCCCTCCCAACTGAGTCCGCCTAGAATTTGTGCAGCTGTTGCAAATAAGATTAACGCTATACCAAACTTAGATATAGCGGAAACGAACATGTTCAGCTTTTGAATCTCTGCTTTATTGATGGTCTTCAGGCTTTCGAGCATTAATTTAAAAGCACCTAGGGCGACTCCAATCGTTCCAATCAGACCTGTTAAACCGGTTGCTAACTCTCCGAAATTTAACTTTGAAAGCATCGTTAGAGCAGCCGTTAAGACTAAAATCGCAGAAGCAAATATCAATAAAGATGTAGCTTTTGTTTTCTTTAAGGAAGCCTCAGTCTTCTTTGAAAAATTACTCAGATTATCAGATAGCTGGTCAAGCATTTCGCTTAGCTTAGAACCGAAAACTTTTGGAAGCTCATCGCCTACGTTTTTCAAATTTTTAAGGAAGCCTGTCAAGGAGACCATTCCTTTTGAAAAGCTTATAGTACCGATGACTTCGGTAAGTTTTGTTAGAAAATCGACAAGATTAAAATTGCCAAGGAATTCAGAAAATGATTTTCCAATTCCACGGAAAGCATTTGAAATCAGTTCGCCTGCTTTAGAGAAGGATTCTGCTGATTTATTAAACTTAGGGTCTTCGAAAAATTTGGTTATCGGATTGTTTTTCCAAATATTTCCAAAGTTTTTTACTAGATTAGAAAATACCTCAGAAATTCCTTTGCCGAGTTGTGCAAAAAATTCTTTAACTGAAGTACATAAATCCTTTGTTGTTTGGTAAGCATCTTTTGCTCCTTGAACAGCAACATCAATAATTCCAAGATAGTTCTCACTAAAGTTCTGAAAAAATGAACTATTGACCAGACCTTGCTCGAATGCAGATATCGCTTCACCAATCTTCCCGGTAAAGCTTAAAAATAAATCTAATACGGGCCGAATCAGTTTTGTTAAAGGAGAAAGTATAGTTAAACCTTTCTTCAGAATTTCCCAGAAAAAATCAACGATTGAAGCCAGACCTTTCACTGTACTTCTCAAGTTTTGAGCTTCGGAATCAGTCAACTTCAAATTTTCTGTAAAATCTGCAATACCTTTTGTAAAATCAACAAATTTTCCCGGATCTAAATCGCCGAAAATATCATGAATACCCTTACTAATCGGGTCGATCAGCGAAAGAATTGATTGAAACGTGTTTCGTAGAGCTGTAATCAGATTTTCTCGACCAGAAGGCTTTGCCATTGCATCAGCAAACTCGCTGAGATTAACTGTACCGTTCTTTACATTCTCGTTTAAGGTTTTGAGGGCTTCGACCTGCTCTTTTGTATAGCCTGTTGCTCGAAGCTCTTCATCGCTCATGGAAGAATACTTGTTGGTAAGCTGTTCAAGTCCCTGAGCTAAAATATCGGAAGTTAGCCATCCTTCTTTTAGAGATTTTTCAAAACTTCCTGTCTTTTTGATGATTTCATCAACCGCAATTCCCTGATCTTTTGCAACTTGAGTAACCGTTTCCCGATATGTTGTGGCATCAAATATACCTTCTCGAAGCATCTGCTTCCAACCAGAACCAAATGCTCCAGTCAAAAATGTATTTCGAGCATCCGCCTGACTTCCAATAATATCCCCTAAAGTGTTACTGATTTCAGTCATCAATTCCCGAGCTTCTTCGAAATCACCAACCATAATCTCGAAAGATTCAGCCCATCCAGAACCAACAGCTTCCTTTAAGGTGTCCATTAACTGGGAGAAAGTTTTTACTTTAGTCGCTGCTTCAAAGGCTTTCGATCCAATCTCTGTCGTTTCATCGGCATACCGACCTAAAGTTTCAACCAGGACATCCGTAGTCATCCATTGGCTGCTTAATGCATCATTAAATCCTGTGGTAGCATCAAAAGCAGCGCTAATATGCCCTGTAGCATCTTTTGTGGTGCTAATATACTTCCCGTTTTGTTCCGTCAGAGTTCCTAGTGCGACACCAGTTTTAATTAATTCGTTTTTGAACTCGACAGTAGCCATGTTTGCGTTTTCAATGGACTTCCAGTCGATTAATTTTACGCTTCCTGCAGAAAGTGCCTGAGCAAAGTTATACATTGCTCGTGAAGCCTCGTTGGCATTGGCACCGGAAACGGCGGCTTCATTAGAAATACCCTGAATGGCTTTGACAGCATCCTGAAGTTTTACACCGGCATTTGTAAATTTACCGATGTTGGAGGTCATATCAGAGAACGAATAAATCGTCTTGTCCGCATAGGTATTTAACTGGTTCAAATATCCATTGACAGTTTCCAGACTTTCCCCAGAACTCATCATCATAGTTTGAATAGAGTTCATCTTTAATTCGTATTCTCGATAGCCATCCATGATAGGATCAATGGTTAAAGCCTTAACAATTCGAGTTCCCGCATTAACCGCACTGTCGACCATATTCTTTAGGGCTGTAACTGCAGCTAGTTCTAAAGCGGAGAACTTAAGCTTGACTGTCTCAACCCCACTTGAAAGAGGGTTGAAATTAACTTTCCCAACCTCTTGATTTAAATCATTAACGCTTTTCTTCGAATCTTTAAAATTTAATTTACTCTTAAGTTTATCAAGAGTTGACATGGATTGATTGACATTTCTCTCGAAGGCCGAGTTGTCAAACTCCATCTTTACGACATTTTCATCAATAACTTTACTCAAGAGAAATCATCTCCTTCCATGCTTGTTTAGCAAGAGAAGAAAAAACTGGCTTCAATGCCGGGTTGATAAAATCAATCCCTGATACATATCCGCCAGTACCTGTTCCATGACCATACTGAATTAAAATTGCAATATTACATCCTTTGTTAACATTCGAATTCTTGTATTGAATAATGACCCGTTCTCCGGTTCTTCGAATTTCGTAGCTCCATGCCGCAGCGGTTGCTCCGGATCGTTTCGGAGTTGCATCTCGTAATGCCTGTAATCCTTTTTCGGCGTACTCCTCAGCACATTCGATTTTACTTTTTTGTTTTGCCTTTCGGAGGAATTTCTTTGCTTTTTTAAAATCGTTGTTTGAACCTTTAATATTGACGATAGCAATACCTCCTTTCACCCTTTACTATTGAATCTCGCTCTGTTTCTTGCATTGATTGCTTTGTTGGAAAGCATAGTCTCTTTCATGGACATCTTCTTTTGAGGGCTTCCTTTAATATCACAAACTTCAATTAAGGTAATGAGTTTGTTTAAGTGCCAGTATTGGCATTCAAAAGGGATTCCCAAAGAAATCATGTCGTAATATAGAACTTCTGACGTTAGAATTTGATTGGAATGACTTTTTTTAGGCCTTTGGATAGTTGTCGCAGTCATCGGATTATTAATATAGGCATTGATCTTTTCGTAGTCCTCTGAAGTTAGAGAATCATAGATCAGATCTGAAGGAACTTTGCTCATGGTCATACATTTAATGTAAGATTTAAGTTCTTCCTCAGTCTTTTCATGGCGAGTGGATAAAAATGGTTTATGCCAAATAGATTCCCATTTATCAATCGTGTATAGTGAGTGTTCGAGATCGAGGTCAGTCTCTGGAGTAGAAACAAATTCCTGCTTTTTCTCATCCCAGAACTCAAGACTTTTTACATGAATTTGGATCATTTTGAATTTTTGGATTTAGTAGCTGGTTTGCGAGTTCTTCTCGCTCCTACTGGATCCTGAAGAGCATTGTTTGCAATTTCTTTCTGGACTTCTTCAGTGTCGATTAAAGCCTGAATTTTCTTTGGTAATAAACCATTCACAAATGCAGCGGCTTTGTCTGCGTCTACTGCTAATTCCATGAATACAGCATTAAATGCTAAGGAATCTTTAAAGTCTGCTCGGATTTCATCAGATTTGACAAATCGTTTACCATCTTCCGATTTAACGCCATACGAATTCAGGATCAGTTCTTTAACGAACCCGATAATCTTTGATGCATCTTTATCGGCAACGATGACTTTTAACTGGTCGGATAAACTACTATCCTCATTGACTTCCATTTCGATTAATTCAGTCTCAGTTAAGTTGAAATACAGGTCTTCTTTGCATTCGTTTCCATTAAAATCTTCGTATTCTACTGTTTTTTTAATCATGCGTAATTTTCTCCTTTTTTAGACAAACAAAAAAAAGAGTCTCATAGAAAAATTTTACGAGACTCTTCTTCGAGTAATTGAATGTTACAGAACTATGCACTTTCTGTCGCCGTGTTAATAAGTGTGATTAATTCCGCTGGTGTTGGAAGCATCGGTTCTTTTTCCTCAGTTCCGAATAATGCATCTTCAACCGCTTTTAATACGTTTGCATCTACTTTTGTAGAGTCTAAAGTAATGGTTGCAGACGGTTTCATTCCCGGAATTTCAATTGCAGTTGCAGAATAGGACCAAGACATAGTAACTGCTTCCGGACTTTCATTCACTGTGGAGTGAGATTTAGAAGATGGAGAAGCTTTTGCTCCATAAACTAAATGCAGCACATAGCCATAATCAGTGGATTCTGTATAGTTACCCTTTAAGGTTTTATAAGCCAGACCGAATGGGGATCTGGTCTGCTGTCCAACCAGAATGCCTTCTACACCATCCACAAGATTTGCTGATCCATCGCATTTTTCGAATTCATCCGGATAGGAATATGCGTTGATTGTACCAGCATGTTTCTCGGCAGACATCAGGTTGAAGTATTCGATGTTATCCGCATAGAGTGGAGAAGATTCTGCACCAGATGGGCTTTCATCAATCTGTGTGACACCATTCCATGCTACACCCGTTCCATACTTTCCTTTACTGTCCATTGGGTATAAAACAACGTTAGAGACGCCTGTTTCATACTCACGTTTTTCAATTTCATCCCAAACTAATTTAGCCATTTAATCCTCCTAAGTTTTATAGATGTTGAATACAAAGTGATTCAAACCTTCAGAACGAAAAAAGGAGCTCATAGAAGAATATGGTAATCTCATGAGCTCACTAACTGTTCTGGAGACTGGATCCTTTGTAATAAGGGTTACTTTAAAAGACACATTTGATCGATAGATGGAATCCTCGGCAAAGTAGTTATCAAGTCGATTCAGTTCGTACACGATTGCAGGATAAACCATCTTTACATTTTCTGGGGGCTGATAATAAACATTTCGGGTTCCTAAAAGAGAACAAAGAACTTCATGGAATTCTAATCGCTTTGATTCATAAAATTCGATTTCATTCGTCATAGAGGCTACTTAGTGTCAAGACTAATCGAGGTCTTTCCACACTAATACTTTCTACTTTCCACTTTGATCCATTAAACTCAGCATACCGAATGTTCATGAAGTTCTGATTTGCATAGGCATCCGCCAAAATACTAATCTGATTGTTAATCGTTAAAGTACCGTTAATTGTTGATCCAGTAATATAGTTTCTTCGGTTCTGAGCGATCTCACCATAGTAACTGTGTTCAACAATCCCTTCTTCCCAGATCCCCGGGGAAGACTCTACAGTTTCAGCAAACCCAATCTTCCCATAGTATTTAGCCATTTTGAATTTTTACGCGTTTAACTCGTCATCAGTGCCTTGTTCTGGCTGAGTAACTGGTTTTACAGGCTCCTCCAGAACAATTGCGGTAAATGGATTGACTAAAGCTCCAGAAATGCGAGTTTCGATCAGGTATTTATAGCTGTTGAAGTCAATATCGAAATCTTCGAAAGAAGTAATTTCGCCACCTTTAACATTACCAACCTGGTAATCTTTCAGGTTGACGATGATACCGAGCAGTTTATGTTCATTGCTCTTCTCGTCTGTACGAGTGATGTTCTCAAGTTTCTTGATTTCGTAAATGTTAGCAACATTTAAAGCAGATGCCAGTTCTTTACGGGTAGAATACATGCGGCGACCGTTGCGATCACGAGCCAGCATCATCTTATTGATTAAGCCCGGAGCTGCAAATAAGTCTGGCATACCCTTTTTACCCTGATAATCGATCTGAGCATATGTGGAAGCTTCGATTGCAGCTTCTGCATAAATATAGTTATCGCCGAAGTAAGCATCTGTATCTGTACCCTGAAGAGTTTTCTTCATCGCTTCTACATCTACATCACGACGAATAGTGTAGAGTTCGTTGTCTTTGTAGATTGGGCGAATATGATCTTCGTGAATCTTGTACTGATCGTCGTCAGTTCTACCATCACCAACTAAAATAGCTGTTGCAATGTCTTCTTTCAGATCATCTTCCATCTGCTTCTTCACAAAGCTTACATAGTCGAAGTCCTGAATACTTAAAATATCGTCACGATGTACGGAATCTACCATGTATACAGTCTGAGCATCTGTAACACGATTTAACATTTTCATGTCAGCACGTTTTACTTTCTTGTCACCCTTCTTGTATCCTCGAGCTTCGATTTCACGTTTACGAGCATCTACATGACGAGTACGAACTTTGTCGTAAGGACTCTTTGTAATTTTTCCAAATACTGCCCCAACCCAGTCTGTTTCATCATCACGGAGTAATTCTGGAGTACCAGGAGTGATGAGCTTTGGATCTGGGAATAAGGAGGAAATACCATCTTCGCCTTCCTGAGTAATGCCGTGTGCAAGAACATTATTGTCTTCACAATAGGATTTTAATGCTTCACGGAAGCTGGCACAGCGATTTGTTTTTACCATATCAAGGAAGTCTGCCTGATCGGCATGGCTTAAAACAGTGTCATCGTCGTAGCCGTAATCATAACCGTAGTTATTCTCAAATGCATTGTGACTCATATCGTCGTCATCATCTCCTTCGCCATTTTTAGTGTCGTTTAACGCCTGTCCGATTAAGTAATACACAACATTTTTCTGCTTTTCGCTTAATGTGTTAAAGATATCCTGAACGGTTTCTTCACCACCAGCGTTATTCATTTTTTCTTCGTCCATACCTTTATTACCTTTACCTTCCATATCATTTGATTTTGTTACTTGTGGGAGAGGTTTATTGTCTGTTTTGGAGCTATGCTCAAGATAAATTTCTTCTCCGTTATAAATAATGGCTTCGTCCCCAAGTCCATCAGCGTGAACCATTACATCTTCGATATAAGCACCTGGATTCGCTCCAGCAAGTACTAGACTCACTTCACAAATATTTCCGTGACATACCTCTCGAGTTCCAGTTCTATGCTTTAACTGGTTTGCAAAAATGGAAAGTGCTGTGATATCTCCATTTTCAACTAGAGCTTTGGCTCGTTTTCCCCCATCAGTGTCATTAAAGGCACATCTTGCATAGACTCCTTCGTCTCGGTTTTCCAGCGTTGCATGTCCCAAAACATTTTCAGGTCCTGAATGATCGTGATTCCAAACCAACGGAACGGTTTTCCCATCGCAATCTTTAAACGCTCCTCGAAGAATTGTTCTCCCGTCAGTACATCGAATTCCATTTCTCGTAGCCCATCCGGAAAAATCTACTTTCACTCTGTCATCCCTCCTTCACTATCTTTTCTTTCTAGCCTTTGGATTAGGCATCTCAGCGGCAATACGATCATATTCCGACTGATAAACTTCTTCATAAGAAGAATCAATATTTTCTTTTGCAGCTTTATAAGCTTCACGAGCAGCCGCAATAGAATTCTTAAGATCCGCAGATACTTGCGCACGTTGTTCTCTAGCACTAGCTGTGTTCTTAGAAATTTCGTTTCTTGTGTTCTCACTAATGCTTTGATTTCGATCACTCGTACTTTCAATCAGATCTGCTTTAGCATTCTCTGTATCGCTCGTTAATTTCGAGAGATCTTCTCTTCCCTTTTTACGAGTCTCATAGAGCTGTTTATTTCGATCTGCAATAAACTTCTTTCGATCTTCTTTCGATAACCCGTCAGGAACGTCTAAAGTTTGAAGCCGATCAATCTCATTATTGAGCTTGTCAGTAGCATTCTTTCTTTGAAGTTTTGCATTCTCTTCCAACTGCTTAAGCTGTTCCTTTTTCCGTTGTGCAAGCTGTTTCTTCTCTTCAGCCGCACGTTTGCGGAGGGTCTCATTCAACTGCTTCAACTTTTCTGAAATATCTGACTTTACTTGGGTTGCTTTATCTCGTAGTTCTTGAGTAGTTTGTTTATGCTTGTTCTTTTCTTCTTCGATCTTCGACTTCTTTTCGGTTGTAATAGCATCCTTGGTGTATTCCCAGACTTCCTTACCTTCATCGCTTAAAGCTGATGTAGGTCTTCGACCTTTCAATTTTCGATGCTGCATGTAATATTCATGCGCTTTAATCGGGTCGTAGTATTTTGATGCATAATGGGCAAGATATTCATCATCCATTTTGAAGTTCTTCATCTTCTTCTGATTCCTCATCTTCCGCCATCACTTCCTCATCCTCGGGTTCATCGTCTCCATAGTTATCAATAATACTTGTAATCTGTTGCTCAATCGTGTCTAACAGATCGTTGACGATCTGATCACGACTGTCTTCATCTGGATTAACAACACCTTCTTGAGTACTATTTGGAAGCTCTCCGCCACCAGAAGCACCTTCACTGATGTTCTTGTTACGCAGTTCATCAGCTTTAGGATCTCCAGATGGCCTCATACCAATAATCTGACGGACTTCATTGGAACTTAGAATTTCGTTACGAGTGAACTTGTCTGCCATTTCAGCGATACTTTCAACAGGAGCTAAACGGAATGGATCTCTAAAGAACTTGATCGATTGCTTCTGTGATCTTGCCGTTTTACTTAAAAATTTTCTAAGCAATTCATCCGCAACCGCTGCAACAATTGGCTCGATTGTTCGTGAGTAATAATTTGTCATTGCGTTCTGGTCTGCGGTCCCTTCCAGAACAGCTTTCGTAATGCCTAGCTGCGAGTATAGGGTGTTTGTCAAATACTCAACCTGACTGAGTAAGTTGTTCTCTAATGGTCGATTCAGCTGTGTAATCTTTTCGGTGCCATCGGTATAGGCAATTCCGTACTGGCTATCCACAAGCTGTTTTTCAATTTCTCTTCGTCTCAGTTCAGCTTGTTGCTTTCTGGCATCCGATTTGATGACATAAGGAAGCTGAATAATAAGATCTAGCTTGTTTGAATTCAGACGATCGTCAACTGAGTCTAACGTTGCCAGTTTCTTTTTAAGTCGCTTTAAGGTAGAGTTCGGCTCGTTCATAATCTGATAGAGCGGATTCTCTACAATTCCTACTGTCCGTTTTGGTAAGATGATCTGCTCTTTCTTTCCAGAACGTTCATTGTAAGCTTCTATCTTTACCGATTGTGGAAACCACTCGACAATCTTTCCGACTCGCATACTTCGAATATCAAAAGAAGAAGTCATAGCTGGATCCACATCCGTGTCAACTGGAATAATGGCGACATAGCCTTCCTGTAATAAAGTCATGAATAAATCCTGTCGGAATGCTCGACCAGTTTGATCCACATTTGCTTCGACAGTCAAACAATTGTTTAATCCAGAATCAATAGACTCGATAAATCTTCCATTGTCATCCAATCGAACATGTTGAATATCAATTGCGGAAGCATCCATCGCAATTCGATTCAAGATTGAATTGATAATGGATCTATCACCATAAATCGGTCTGTATTGCCGATCTGGTCTATAAAAAAAACCGGGTCCAGTAAGGTCAATACGTTCCTTAGTTGGATCCCGTTTCCTAAATACATTCCAGGCCTCTTTCAGCCTGGATCCAAAACTTTGATTCATTGTTTTCTCCGTTTGAAGTAATAATTATCTTCCCAAATAACGATCCACTGCTGAAGCACCTGCTCCAATTACAGCCAGTGATCCCATGATTCCAGCAAACGTTTTTGCACTATATTTAGCCTCTGCTTTTAAAATTGCTTTTTCTAATTTTAAAGGATCAGAGGCGATTTTTTGTATCGTTTATTAAACGCATTAAAATACAAATCGTTTTCGCCGCCTCTTTTTTAAATCTTTTTTTTGTTTATCAAGTCTGTTAATTCGTTTCTGCATCTTTTTTGGATCTAAGTCCTAATTGGTATTCCAGCCTAATCTGCGCATACTTGCTCGCATCGGATCTAGCACGCCTCTTTGTTACATAATTCTTTGCTGAATTGGCGGCTTTTCTCACACCCCATTTCATGCCTTTTACGCCATGATGATATAATTAATCTTCGTCGTACATATTTATGTAATCCTTTCTGCTTTTTAGCTTCTATTTTTATTTAAACGAGGTTCAGCAAAACTTAATACACTTCCTGTCATTCGATTTCCTAAACTATACAATTCCGCTTTTATATAAGATTTAACTCTAGAATCTCCACTGGTTCTGAACTGATTGTATTTTAATGCCCCATAGGTTGTCATTAAAGATGATTGTAAGAATGCTTTTCCAGCACTCATATTGGAGACTCTATCTACAGTTTTTTCTCCTGCTCTAGAAACATGTTTTTTCATAATCTTTTTAGATTTGGCATTGTATCGCTCTGCTTTTTTTTATTACCCTTCCGTCGGGCTTTTTTCGCTTTAGAAGCATTCACTTTCGCTCTGTGAATGCCCCATTTCATTCCCAGTACTCCGTAATGGTAGAGTTCATCATCATTGTTATAATATGTCATCATATTCCCATTTCTAATCCATTTTGAATTTTTACCTATTCTTTCAGCTGCTTGACGGCGACAGCGATCCCTGCAACAGAAGACGCAATTGCAAGCGTATCGCCAAGAATAAATAAAGTGCTCGATACTCGTGATCGTCCTTCCGAAAGATCCTCAGTCATAAGAGATTTATAGTTTCGTTCCATATTTAGCCGATTGATTCTCTTCTGAAGCTCCTGATCTGATATCTTAGATGTATCAATGGCTTGCATTGTTTTTCTTCGCTTCCGACCGCTTACTCGATCACTGACACTAGCAGCAGATCGAGCAGCCTGAGAAGCACTATTGAAGCCGGCGTTCATTGACTGGTAATCTTTCTTTCTCACGCCCCATTTCATGCCTTTTACGCCGTAATGGGCTAAATAGTTTTTGTTATACATTTCAACAGATCCCCCTAAGCCCAGTGGATGTCATTTGCACGCATATAAGCAGCGAAAAGTGCATCAGATTTCTTTTTGTGAACATAGGCGGCTGCATCCTTAATCGTTGTTTTTCCGTATCGAGCAACTTTTCTAGTTAATCCAGTTTTCTGAGCATAGCTAAATGCTGCAGCTGCGGCCACACTGGCATACGGTAGAGCTGCTTTTGCCATGTCAGTGTGTCGTCTTTTCCGAATGGCTTTATTAACGGCTTTGTTTGTGTTCTGCTTGGAAACATACTCATCAAATGCCTTCTTATAGGTCAGATCCTTAGACCTTTGATTAACCCTTCCGTTAATCAGTTTTCTTCGATTTCCAGCACCTTCTCCGTAATACATTTTCGCCAATACATATTTTTTAGCGTCCTTCCTCGTATTGACTTTTTTGTTCATCTTTGATGCTTCTGATTCTTCTCGTCGCATTTCCCTAATCAATACTGATTTTGGTGCATTTTTATACCATCCTTTGTTAGCTCCCCTGGGAGATTCGGATTTTGTTGGAGCTTCTGCTATTTTTCGTTTACGATATTCAGAAATTTCTTTATCTGTATATCTACGATCTTTTCTTACTTCCCATTTCATGCCTTTTACGCCATGATGATATAAGTAACTACATTCCATTTGTCCTCCTCCTTTCGGTAAAGATTATTCAAAAGCGTCAGAATTTCTTGAGTAAGCGACGAATGCATCCATTAATGCTGCCACTGCATCAATTTTCTGATCACTTCGTTTTTTGTATAGTTTTCTATTGCCGTTTGTATCTTCAAGAGTGATACAATTCCCCATCGTAAAAGTCATCAGCTCCTGATCGAAGATAATTGCTCTTTCTTCCGCAAGATTCTTGATGTTCCCTAATGGAACAGATTCAGTTTTAGAGCCTTGAATGACTTTCTCTACTCCAAATGGTCCATTCTCATTGCACCAACGATTGACAAACTCCTTGGCATTGTAAGGATCGTATCCGAAAGCTCTGACATCATAGCCTGTACTGGAAATATAGTTGTCCAACTCGTCATATACATCCATCATGTCCAAGATCGTTCCTTCCATCACAATTAAGGATCCTTCAGAAATAAACTGATCGTACTTTATCCGAAGTGCTCCAGGAAGTTTATAAAGAGTTCTGGAAGTAATATAGTTTCTAGTCTTTACCCCAAATCGACCAGCTGGTAAAGGAAATAAGAATGTAAAAGCGCAGAAGTCGTCGCCTTGCGAGAGGTCGGCTCCAAGTGCACAAGGCATCTGCCAAAAATCCTGACTAGGATGTGGAAGAGTTTCTTCGTAAGTGAAGTAGTAAGTGTAACCTTCCATTGGAATTCCAAATCGTTTAGCCAGAATATCGTTTCGAGTACTTGGAACTTTTTCCATTCTCTCAACATCCTGCTGATAAGCTTCGTAGCTAACAGTGAGTCCAATATTCGGATTTGCTTTGATCCATGTTTCCGGATGGTTGACTTCATCAATAGCATCCAGTTTGTAATACCAGATTGAAACATGAGGGTTCTGGTATTCTCCTTTTAGGATGGACATTAATTCCATTTTGATTGTGTCACCACTACCGTTTCGAACAGTACCTTCCGAGCTGGTGGCAATGATGAGATAGTCTTCGTTCTTAGAGGCTCCCTGTTCTAAAGCACCTACAACATCTTCTCGAATATCTCCTGAAAGCCATTCGTCTACTGTTGCGACTTTACATCGAAGCCCCTGAAGCTTATCGATCGTCATTGGTCGTGACTCGATTAAAGAGTTCGTCAATGAGTTCTCGATTCCCTTCTTAGTAGGCATAAGCTTTTGCTTATGAGTCCCTTTATTGGAACTGCTCATCTTGTTTCCATCTGTCAGAAACTTGAATAGAGGACCTCTTGCTCGTGTAATAGCGGTTCTGATTGGAGACATGATCTCATCCGATTGGCGCACTGTCGGCGCTGTAACGATCTGCTGGGTGGTGTCTGGATCAACTGTAAGAATATAGGCTTGAATCGTTGCGGAGTACATGGACTTAGCAGCTCCTCGTCCTACAATTAAGTATTGCTTTGTTACGAGTCGTTTCTTGATTGATCGTCTCTCGTAATGTCCTCCGTGGTTTACCGGATCCGGAACAAACACGCTTTTCTCGACAAAATAGAACCACCCAAAGAGTTGCTCTCCCCATAACTTGAAGGAGTCGAGTAAGCTGAGATCCTGACCATCTGTTAAGGTCATTTCGCTTTCACAGAAACGGATCCATCCTTCAACCGCATCACTGTCATAGTAGATTCCAGGATTTGCAATCAAGGAATCGATCCGAGTCATCTCCATTCCGATTTCACGATTGACTGGGATCTGCCCTGAAAGAACCTTTTCTCGAAATTCTCCGTAATACTTTGGAACGGCCGTATTTGAAAGGGCCATCTCTAATCCTTCTCGCTTTCATGATCGACCGCCACATTAATTCTCCATTCCAATTCCTTAGCCTGATTGTCGAAAGAAGATAGGAGAGTTGAGTTCTGAGGAGGATCGAACATCAATCTCACTTTTAGATAAATGTAAAGCTTCACGAACTCTAGATCTTTTCGATCACCTAAGAGTTCCGTCCAAGTCGTATTCACATTCGAAATAAAAAAGCCCTCTTTAGGGCCTAATCCAACTTGATTTAAGGTTGCAAGAACCGAATTAATGCATTGAATGACTTCAACGTCAAAGGCATCGTAATCTTCAGCGATGCCTAGCTGATGCTTAATTGAATTTAAGATACTTTCCATGGTGAGGTGTCGTTCGGTCTCCTTTCTATAATGTTGTATTGTTGCGGACAGTTGTCCTGGTAATGGATTGCTTGATGCATGGGATAAGAAACGCAAATAAGATTTTCCATATCGAAGAGCCTTGGCGAATTGGTCTCAAAGTCTTGTGCTGTGAGCGGCTCGATATGATGGATGTAAACTGTCCCAGAAATATTGAAACCTTTTAACCCAAGTTCGCAAGCCTCATCTCTAGAAATGACTTTGTCTCGAAGAGAGCGCCACTCTTTCGATCTGTAAAACTGCTGACATAAATATCGACGCGAGCCTAGGGTGGTTTCACATGGAACTCCCGGGCACTTCAAATACGCAAAGCGATCTTCCAGTGTTTCCAGCTTGCAGAGTTCGGAATATGTTCTAACTGTCTTCACTTCTGTATCGCCTCATCGCTTCAAGAGCCTGAGCATAAATCTTTTCACTCTCCTCAGCAGATTTGATCGCTTCGGTTTTGGCTTCGATGAAATTACTTTGTTTCTTTAGCAGTTCTTTGTTGAGTTTCTCTTTTGTACTTCCAAGCTTTAGATAGTGGACGATTACTTGAGCTGATGCAGTACCTTCGAGCAGCTGCTGTTCAGCTAAGTTAGTTGCCAGGGCTACCAATCGGTCTTCTCGTTCTTCAATTGTGCTGTCTGGATAAACTTCTTTAGCTTGTTTCTTTGCTCTAGGAGCAACAATCGTTTTCTTCGCCACACTTACCATTCCTTTCTAGTTAGATCTTTGTGAGTTCTTCGAGTCTCAAATATAGTTTTTACGGAGTTTGTAATAGCTTATGGGGGACTTGTATATGAGTTATCCATGGCTATTAGTGGCACCAAAAGCTTTACAGTATTAAATGAGAGTTTCCATAGGAAATGTATGAGAATGTTAAAGGAGAAAATGCCCTCATAAGCTAATACAAACCTCGTAAGGTTTTCAAAAATATCACTTCGGAGAAAAATTGAAGACCGGGGCGA
>NFZD01002940.1_pt1 | contig 22320 bp, 30 predicted proteins | sample 1095381 | NCBI WGS metagenome assembly NFZD01 (sample SAMN03609891, study PRJNA323583) | gut metagenome | isolation source: feces | host: Rattus norvegicus | place: Denmark: Riget | collected 2013 | reverse complement strand
GATAATGTTAAATTAGTAGCTATTGGATCTAGTATGTTTTCAGCAAGAGCTGGTGAAGCTGAAGAAGCCTTTAGATTTGAATATGCTGGATATAAAAATAAAATTACAGAAGCATCTAATTTATTAAGGGGTTCTTATGGTCCATATTTAGGAATAACTGGATATGAAAAAGATGGAGAATTAATAGATATTAAAATTCCAGGTTATTCAAAATCTAATTTACCAGATTATTTTAAGATTCGATATAATGATGAATCTTCTTACTATGCTATATCTGATAGAATAGATTTAAGTAATTATCAAGAATGGTATAAGGATGATATTGAAGAATATTGTACATTAAATGAAGCCTTATATAGAGGAGATTGCTATATATGCCAATTTACTCATAGATTAAATCGTAATTTTCAAGATCCTTCTACTCCTACTAACTCAACTATAGTTGATCCAAAATGTTGGGCTGAAAATTTTGAATTTTCTGACGGAGTATTAAAGAAAGAAAATTTTGAAAAGATAAACCTTGGAGATGTTAACGCTGTAGGTTTAGGAATGTGGATAACATTCACTTTACGATCTACATTTAACTTAAACATTAGGGCATTAGATGACTCTGTTGTTGATGAAGTTGGATTAACTGGACATGCTAGAGGATTCTATCCTTATTATCCAATGTCTACTAATGGTACATACAAAATACCAGAAGCATTATGTTATAATAAAGGATTTTAGAACTCTGTTTCAGATAGAACAAATTTCTTAGTTCCAGATGTTCCTTGGATTAAAAATGAATTTAGTAATAGAGTTGCATACTCTAATATTCAGCTAATAGATGGATTTAGAAATGGATTTAGAGTATTTGAAGGAATAAACTATAGAGATTATCCTAAAACTTATGGATCTATTACTAAATTAGTTGAATTATCAGGTAGTTTAGTATGTATATTTGAACATGGAGTTGCACTTATTCCAGTTAATGAACGTACAGTAGCTGCTGAAGGAGTAGGAGGTAATGCTTATATTAACACTCCTAATGTTCTTCCACAAAATCCTAATATTATATCAGATACATTTGGAAGTTAGTGGAGAGAATCTATTATAAAAACTCCTTACGGAATATATGGAGTAGATACTATTGCAAAGAAAATCTGGAGAACTAATGGTAAAGATTTAGAATGTTTATCTGATTTTAAAGTTCAAGAATTTTTAAATTAGAATATATCTCTTACTGAACGTGAATTAGATCCTATTATAGGAATTAGAAATGTTAAAACTCATTATAATGCATTTAAGCATGATGTGATGTTTACTTTTTATGATAATTTACATGGTTTTCAAGAAAAAGTATGGAATTTATGTTATAATGAGATTAGGCAACAATGGACTACTTTTTATAGTTGGATTCCTAGTTACTCTGAGAATATTGATAATCAATATTTTAGTTTTGATAGAAATACCTCTAAATGGATTGCTAAGCTTGGAATAAGTAAAGAAGGTAGTGATTTTTAGGATGGAGTAGTATTAACTGAGAATGTTATTCCTAATAAATTTACTGTTTTATCTGAGTTATCAGAGGAGGAAGAATTTAAATATATAGAATTTAAAAAGGGTAAAGAAACTTATTATGGACCTATAATTGGTAAACTAAACTTAGTTGAAAGAGATCTACCTAATAAAGATAGTGGTGTATCTTACAAGATAACCTATGAACTTGATAGAGACAACTTTGGAAATTGGAAAAACTTTGGTATTCATAATAATGGAGATACTAGTTATTTATATCTAAAGACTAATGCTGTTGATTTATGTTCTGAGTTCTTTGTGAGGATTAATAAGGATGGTGAAAAACTTAAAGATCCAAAAGGAAAGGACAATGAAATTTGGAAATCTAACATACAAAACCCCACATATTCAATATATAAAGATGAACAAGGTAGAAGGAAAAATCTTGAATAGGATAAAATTGTAAATGGAGATTCTATTGTTATTCTTTTAAATATAAAAGCAAATGTTGAATTATAGATTTCTGGAGCTGAATAGACCTTAACAGAATCATATATTGATGGATATAAAAATCAAATGAAAATAGATGCTGGGTACTATCAATCAACAATAGCTGTAATACCAGAATATAATAAGTAGTTCTTAACTACAGATTTTTGGAAACATGGACAAGCTGGAATTATAGATATAGTAGATAAAATCAATCCTACTTATTGGTATGGTAAATAGCATCCATTTGAATTTGAGTTCATAGTAAATGATAAACCACAATTTCATAAAATATTCAATAATTTATAGATAGTAAGTAATAATGCAGAACCAGAATCATTTCATTATGAAATAGTTGGTGATTGCTATGAATTTGCTAAAGATAAAAAGAATATGTATATTAGGTAGGAAGCTACTAAAGCATTATATCAATATAATGAAGTTGATATTATATACGATCCAGACTATAGTAACTTAGAAGAAGAACAACGTCTAATTAAGGATACTAAGGGAAATGATATTCCTGGATTATATGATAAATCTACTTTATTACCATTATACTATTCAAGATAGGATAAATTTAATGAAATTGAGGATTATTATCATTTAAAAGATCTTCCTAATAAGGATTTCTCATCATTATCTGGAGGAGAAATAGTAAGGTATAAAACATTAGATGAATATAGAATATGGAATCATGCTAAAGCTATAGATTTAAATTCTAAAGGAAGACTTAGAGGAAATATGCAATATAAAGAGGATATTTGGAATGTTCAAATTAATCCTATTAATATAGTATAGAAAAATGAATCTAAATGGGAAAATGGTAAAATTCCAATTGAATTAGGATAGTCTCCAATTCCAGATGAGATATTAAAAGAAGGTTATTTTGACACACTTGGTGATGATAGGAGGATAGTTAGTTGGAATTGGACAGAATCTTAGAATAAAGAAGTTAAAATGAAAGATAAATGGATTAAAATACGAGTAAGGTATAAAGGAGATAAACTAGCAATTATATCTGCTATTTATACTTTATACAGTATTAGTTACTCTTAATATAATATTATATGTCAAATTTAATACCTGATACATCTTGGTGGTAGGATCCTTCTACTTTTTTATCCTCTGTTTTTCCTATAAATTATACAAGTAACTCTATATTGAATGACCCTAAACTAAACTCCGTAAACGTAACAGATCCAAATATTTAGTTAAATAGATTAAAAGGAGGTTAGATAGATCCTAGTAAGATTACTCCTAGACCTAAATAGATATTTAGTGATAAATTTGCAAAGTCTACCTTTGGTAAAAATTTTGGAGCTTGGAGTAATGGATTAGACACAGCTAATAATATGTTTACTGGTATCTTTGGGAAGAAAAATGAATACTCTGGAGATAAGGGTAATATTACTAGAGCTATGGATTCTAGTTATGATGCAATATAGAATGCTGCTTCTAAATTTGGCCCATACGGTTAGATAGTTTCACTAGGAATGGGTGCAAACAAGTTACTTGGAAATGTAGCTAATAAATTAGGAACTGGAACTGATGGAATGACTAGTACAGACGCTATTCTTGGAAGTTCCTTCCTTTAGTTAACTCCTCTAGGGCTTGTTAATGGAATAGGAGGAAAAAAGGCAGATACTATTACTAAGAACAATGATATATTTGAAACTATAGGTGCTTCTTATGGAGGTACAAATACTACTGTTGATGATTCTTTAACTAAGTCTGGTAAGAAATATGGATTATTTAGTGGAGGGGCAAGAAAAGAGGCTAATGCTTAGATAGCAGAAGCTAAAAGACAACAAAGTGTTATGGAAGGAATAGCTGATACTACAACAGATAGATTTAATATCAGAAACTCTATGGCTGCTATAAATGATAACAGAAAAGCATTTAATTTACAAGGAGGATATGATTAGTCAGCAATGAGAGTAGGTAGACGTGGATTAAAGATAAGCCCTATAAGAGCTAAAAGAATATTGTCTACAAGTAAGAAAAAAATAAAGATTCCTACTTATGATGGAAATTATATTGAAGTAAATTCCATAAATGAAGATTAGAAATTAGGAAGAGAACCTATAGGTAAGAATAAAAATGGAGAAGATCTATATCTAAATGGTGATGGTATTGCTGTTACTAATTAGAATGGAAAACAATCTTTTCAAAAGGGAGGTACTATTCAAGATCCATTTAATACATACTTATAGTCCTTACCAGAAAATCAAAGAGATTCAACTAATTTTAGAGTAAAAGATTATTGGATATTTAATAATAAGCCAAAAGATTTTAAAGAGGCTCGTAGAAGGGGGATGTTTACTTAGGATAAAGCGGGATTATTCCATGCTAAGTCTATAGCTAAAAATCCCGAAACTGGGGAAATTGAATATATGAAAGCTAGTTCTCATCCTACTAGGTATATGGAGTCAGATTGGTATGAAAAAGGATTAATATATAACGAGGATTAGAATGGAAATTTATCTATTATTCAATTAAAACCTGGAGTACCTGGATATGAAGATTGGTAGCAGTTTACAAATGATTATGAGTTAATAAAATCAGAACCTTATTGGAAGTATGTAAAAAGAACTTCTAAAGTCACTAAACATGAATAGGGAGGTTCTATTATAGAATTAGTATCTTCTATAAAACCTATTACTCCAAATGATATTCCAGAATTTTAGAATGAGGATGCCTCAGTAGAATGTATGGAAAAAGGTGGTTCTATTAATGTGATACCAGAGGGTGCTCTTCATGCTAGGAAACATAATATGGATATGGATGGGATTACTAAAAAAGGAATACCTGTAATATCTAATAATGGAGAGTAGCAAGCTGAAATTGAGCGTGAAGAAATAATATATCGTTTAGAAGTAACATAGAAATTAGAAGAGTTGATGAAAAAGTATTACTCAGAAGATACTTCCAAAAAGGAGAAAGATGAATTAGCATTAGAAGCAGGTAAACTTCTAACATAGGAAACTTTATATAATACATAGGATAATACAAACAATTTAATTTAATATGTAGAAAAATAAAAAACCTCTTCCTAAAAGATCAAAAACTCCAATAAAAGTAGAGAATATAGTTACTGACGGAACTAACTTTTATTTAGCTGATGATAGGAATAGTTAGTATCCTCTAACTGTTATGTACCAAACCGGAACTGATCCCTCTAATTGGACATTTTAGGATTAGAATAATAGAATATATAGACCTTACATAAATAGTGATCCTGGAACCGTAGCAGAAAAATAGGAAACTTAGTATAATACTACCCCTTTTGGATTAATTGCAAAAAATTGGGATGCTATGGTAGATTGGAGTAATTCTGTACCTGCTAGTAGCTTATTAGCTCCATTAGCTAGAACAATCAGAGATACTAGAGAAGGAAGAAATCCAGTAGTTTAGACTGCTAAGTTCTTTGATTCAACTGGGTTAACCCAACTTACTCCAGAATTAGTTTATAATCTTGGAACAAATAATATAGATAATTCTGATGTTATAAATGCTGGATTACTTGCTTTACCATTTACAGGAAAATTAGCAGGAAAGGTAAAGCAATTTCGTAAAATTCTTCCTAAAGGAGTTAGATTAAAAAATCCAGAGACTTTAGAAAGATTTGAGAGAATGTAGTAGTATAAATATAATAGAGATAGATATGTCCCTACGTCTATTGAAGAACCTATTATAGATGATATTATAGAAGAAGTTGAACCATATTCAGGTGGAAGCATATCAATAGAAAATAATCCTATTATAGTAGAATCTGCCAAACCTGTTTTACAAGGAAGAAATAATACTGTTGATAGAGAAGTTGCTAAAAGGGCTATGAGAATAGCTGAAGCTTATGGAGAAAAGAAGGGAAGAGCCGCAGTAGCTGAAGCTACTACAAATTAGACAGATAATCCAACTAGATCTCTTCCTAAACGTGGAAAACTTAAATAGATTTTTGAATGGTCTAAATATGATCCTAATGGTGGATTCTTATATGGAAAACCAGCAACTCGTATTATGAATGCTGTTAAATTAACTGTTCCAATAGTAGGTGCTGCAGATGTTGCATCAAATATGTATTCTTATAGTGTAAATCCATAGCATAAGTGGGGATGGAATCCTATTTTCTCTATACCTGGAAATGTAGCTAAAGGTGTTCCTATATGGTATAATAAGGAAATTACAAATAAAGTAGATTCTATGCCAGATGGAAAAGAAACTAATCAAAAAGATTCCTCCCAGACTACACAAGTAAATGTGACTAATAATAAGACTGATTTTAATACAGAGGCACTCAATTCTATTTATGAAATAAGTGGTAAACCTAATGGAACAGACACACTTACAAATAGGTAATAAAATATATAAAGTAAAAGAGGCTAGGACTGATGAAGAACTTGAAAAAGGACTAAAAGGAATAAAAGAATTACCAGAGAATGAAGGAATGTTATTTTATATACCTGACGAATCATCTTAGCAAGTTTTTACTATGGAAGGAATGGAAATTCCTTTAGATATAATCTTTATAAACTAGGATCAAGAAGTTATTGATGTTTATAAAGATTGTAAACCTGGAGAAAAACAAATAATAAGTAGTACTAAAAACATATAGGAGGATGACTATATAGCTTATGTCCTTGAAGTTAATCCTAATTCTGGAATAAAGGTTGGTGATGAACTTGAATTTGATGAGGATGGTCCTGTAATGAAAGTATTAGCATAGGATGGATCAACTCAAATGGAGCTATTCGGGGGCGAGAGGATCATTTCAAGACGTGAAAGCAAAATACTTATTAAAAAAGCAAAAAAAGCAGATTTATCTAAGGATGATAAAGATTATAAAGCTCTAGGAAGATACATGTTCAAAGTTATTAAAGGTTAGGATACTAGACCAAGCGAATATGTAGAAAGTCCTAATTAAATTTTGAATAAGTAAATTATTTAGTTAAATTTAGCATTATAAATAGTTTAAATTTAAACAAAAGTTAATTATGAAAATTACACCAAAACACATTAAAAAACATCAAATGGGTGGTTAGATGGAAATGGCTACCCCAGAGGAAGAACCAGTAGAATAGGGTGGAGCACCAGTTGAGGAAGGCGTTCCAGCACAAGAAGGAGGTCAAGATCCTATAATGATGCTTGCTCAGATGTCAGCTCAAGCTCTTTAGTCTCAGGATTGTCAAATTGCGATGCAAGCATGTCAAATGTTTTTAGAAATTATACAACAAATGCAAGGAGGAGCTACTGAGGAGCCACAGGGCGAGCCAGTATTTGCTAGAAACGGAGCTAAACTTTAGATGGTTAAACGTATTAGAAAGTAATTTTAATAGGGAAGCGGAGATGATAATACCTCCCTTCCCTATTTTTAATTTTATACATTATGTCTTTGGTAAGAAAAATGCAATAGGGAGATAAAACTCCTATACTATATACATTATATGGAGATCAATATTAGTATAATGATCTTTAGAAAGCCTATGATGAAGGATTAAATGAGTACTTAAGTAAATTCAAAGATAAGCATAGAGAAGGATTAATAAATGCTGGACGTGATATAATGGCTGGTATAAAAGATGGAACTATAAGTTATTCTGATGGATTATATAATGATTCTAAAGGAAGGTACCATAATAATGAAGATAAAAAGAGAGATTACTATGGATATATGGCTAATTATATTCAAGGAATATAGGGTAAATCTAATAAATATGTCCAACCAGAAGATAAAACTAAAATTAAATATTCAGGAAATAGTTTAGGACAAGCTTTCATAAAAGAACTCTATAATGGTAAATCTGGAAGAATTGAAGATTTTTGGGATCTTGATTAGCCAGATTCTACTACTAAAAAGAGAGGGATTACTAATAGAATTAATATGCTTAAGAGTTCTATAAATAATCTTATTAAGAACTACGATACTTTATTTTATGGATATACAGAAGAATAGAAAAATAATGATATTAATTCATTAAATAATATACTAGCTCGTATAGAGGATAATAGTGTTATTGGAGATCATCTTTATCTTACTAAAGCTTTTGGTCCTCTTGAATGGGATAAACTATTTTCAGATGGAGTAGTTTAGCAAGAACAAGAATCTCCTACAACTCCTTAGTAGGAGTTAACCCAATAGCAAAAATTCATGAATTGGGTGGATGAAAAATATCCAGATAAAAACTTTTAGGATATTGAAATGAGTAATCCTTTTAGTAAACCACTAGGCCCAAATACAGCTAAAGCATATGCTAATGCATTAGGACAATTAAATACTGATACTAAATTAAAACTTCTAGAATATTATCTAGAGAATCCAACAAAGAAATTACATGAAAATTCATATTTTAGAAAATACACCGGATCTATGGTTCCATTAAATGGAGCTTGGTTATCACTTGTACTAACACATAACTTACAAGACCAATTTACTGCCGATCCTAATAATCCTAATATATTGTATTTGCCATTCTTAGATAAGAAGAATAATGCTGGATACTATTATGATAAGAGTACAAAAAAGATACATAAAACTAGTATTAGAAATATTCCTTATTGGCAGTAGAAGATGTATAATGAATGGTCTAATTAGGGATCTAGTTGGTCTGATAAATTCTTTACATAGGTTTAGTCTAATAAAAATGGAGGTATATTGAAATTTCAAAATGGAGGTAAGCCTGAATGGTTTGATGGTATATAGGATTATGATAAAGGAAATTACGGATATGCTTATGATACTTCAAAATTAGTAAATCCAGATTTTAGTGACGATGACTGGACTCCTTGGGGTTTGAATGAAATGGGATTAGGAGAAGGAAGATATAAACCACAAATTGCTGACGTATAGTATGTAGGAAACATTGAGAAATAGTAGTATTATCAGGATTTCATTAATGCGCTGTTTAATTCAGATGGATCTTTATCAGATGTAGGAAAAGCATGGGTAGATTAGACTGACAAAGCACTTCCTGGACAAAGAAAAAATCTAGCGTCTATTTTAGATGAAAGTGGAAATATTAGAGGGACTTGGAGTCCAAAAAATAAGGATACTTATAATCGCGATCCTAAAACATTTACTGATTTAAGATTATATATTGAGTATGTTATGAAAGATCAATTAGCTGGATAGAGGCATAATATATTCTTAAATAGAGGTAAGAGATATTTTTATAGGGATCTTGATGGAAATAAACATTATGTAGATCCAAATATTATATCTAAGTATAAAGTGTCTGAAAATCCTGTAGAAAGTGTATGGGATAAAGATAAATTTGTACAGTGGGATGATTATGAATTAACCGGACTTCTTCCTGAAAAAGAAATCCCAGATGATTCAAAAGAAGGATCTCAATTCCATGGTGAGGAACCACCAACACCTTCTAATCTTGGAGAAAAAATAGGAAATACACTAACTAATATAGCTCCTGATATACTTGGAGCAAGTAGGTTATTAGCTTCTTTAAGAACTAATAATAGAGTAGCAAAAACTCTAAAAGAATCATTAAAACCGGTTCTTATAGATACCTATGAAAGATACTCTCCTGTAACAGGCGCATTTAGTGAAATGCAATTTAGAAATAGGTAGGCTGCTGATGTTAGAAGAATGGCTAGTAGACCACTTACTTCTGATGCTCGTATACAATTAGCAGGGCAGTTAGCAGCTAATACATAGGCAACTGATTTAGAACATCAAGGATTCTTAGCTGATGATAAAGAAATTAAGAGAACTCAAGCAGAGGCTCTTATGAGATAGGAAGATAACATGGCTAGAAGATCTGATGTAGCTAATAAAAATAGATTATCTATTAATTAGAATGAAAAAGAAAAGGCTCAATTAGAAGCTAGTAGACTTTATAAAAATTGGACCTCTTGGGATAATTATATGCAAGGAATCGAATCTAGACTACGTACTAGAAACGAAGAAGATAAATTATATAATGCTAAAATGCAGGCATATAATATTAATTCTAATTATGAAGATGATGTATACAATGAAGATAAAGCATGGGATAAGAAGAACCCTAATGGATCTACTAGTGATAAATTAAAAGATTATACTTATCTTAGTAAAATACGTGCATTAAGAAAAAAGAGGGATATTGCACTTAGTAAAATAAGATATACTAAACAAGGAGGTATATTAAAGCCTAGTGCAATGTATATAGTTAATAAAGTGATAAAAAATGCGATTAATACCTAAATATCAAAGAGGGGGAGGATTTGATTCCTTCTTTACTACATATACTCCATTATAGGAACCTAAATAGACTAGACAATCTACTAGTTCATCAAAAAAATTATCTAAAGATGATGACGATGATAATACTAAAGGAAAATTAACTGAAAAAGATTTCTTTAGTATGCTAAAGGGAATAGATGGATTACCTAATGACTTAAATTAGATTGTTACTGATTTAATATCCACTTTCCAATTACAGAATTTAACGGGAATAGAGACTTCTAGTTTAAGTACAAAGTATTTATAGAGTTTATACAAAATTACTGTTGCAAGTTAGTTAAAGAAAGAGCTTGATGATTCTGTAACAGAAGCTAAAAAGAAAGGATCTTATCAAGAACTTGCTATAACTCCAGATGGGAATTTACTGATGCAGAATTAGGATGGTAGTGTAAATCCTATAAGTCTTGATACATATCTTGCAAATAAAGAAGATTTTTAGGATAGAGTGCTAACTGTGGCCTAGTTGGATAGCTTGCGAAGGTTTGATCCTAGGCTTAGTTATGACAAAAATATTCCTAGTATAATTAATAATAGTATGGGGTATGAGGAGTTTTAGGATATACTTGATAGAGCTAAAATTTCTTTAGGAACTACTGAGTACTCAGAGACAGGACTTTCTGGTAAAGATGCTTTAATGGGGCTTAAAACTTTACAGAGAATGTCTAAGAAAGATAAAGAAAATGCTATTAATTCTGCTCTAGATGGTATATATGAGTACTCAATGAGTAATGATAATAATACATAGTAGATACAAGATTTAATTACTTATATGAATGCAGTATTACCTAAAAGAGCTAAAATATGGGCAGCACTAAAACTTCAGATTCCAGATGAAGATAAAGCTGCTAATATTCTTATAACTCAATATTTAAAAGGTGAGAGTAAAAGTAAATCATCTTTTACTATAGATTTTAAAGGAACTCAGGAATAGCTTCTTAATAAAGGTAAAGGAAAAGGTAGTTCTAATGAATTAAATGACATAGATATAAATACCCCATCTAAATTCATTGCAGGATATGGAGAACAAAGAACCTTCGTCCTAAATCCAGGAACATCTAGATCTTATTAGGTTATATCTAATTCATTACCATTAACAAATAGTGAAGATAAGCCGATAGGTCCTAATAGTACATTATAGACTGCTATGTAGGGTAATTTTGCAGGAATATTAGATTTTACTAATACATCTATGGGTGGAAATATGATAAGCTCAACTGCATTTAAAGGTATTGTATTATCAGATGGTAGGATTCATTCTATAGATTATCCTATAGATATGAAAGTATTTAATAATACTGGGTCTATTATACCTGATACTTCTATTAAAACAGTTAGAAATAAATAGGCAGCAGATAGAGAGCTTAAAGGTATGGGAATTAATGTAGATGATCCTTCCTCTATAGAATAGAATTATAGTACTATAAATAAAATATATTAGAAATATGATCTTCCTCCTGCTTATAGTTCAAATGGTGAGCCTACGGGAAGTTGGAGAAGATTTGGAGTATTCAACGCTATAGCTAATAATAGAATACTTAATATGGGAGATCTTGAGGATAATCCTTTACTTAGTGAAATTACTGATGATTCTGTTATAGATAATGTGTTAGAAATAATGCAAGACACTGATTTTGATAAAAATGATAGTCTTATTGAACTTGGTTATGATAGAATGTATTAGGGTACATTATGGATACCTCTAATAATTGATTATCATTCAGCTTTAGCAGGAGTTAAGTAGAGTGGAGGAGAAGCTTATGAATTAGATAAAGCATCGCAAATAAAAAATGCCATAAGTAATTATAAATCTGGTAGACAACCACAATAATATGGAAAAAAGAGAACATGATATATTTATGGAGATGTTAGATAATCCTACAGCATCATTTGATACAATGGTAACTGTAGGATTAACTCCAACTAATACTTCCTTACAAGATAGAAATATTTATAAATAGGATCCTTGGGTATAGAGTAATTTTAAAAATTCAGAAGGAAACTTTGATGAAATTACTTTTAATAAATGGTATGATACTGCTTCTATTTATTATAATAATTTAGCAAGAGCTTCTTATGAAGATTCAGCAAAAAAGTAGTTAAGTTTTCATAGAGATAATATATGGGCACCAGTCGAGCAGAGAAGATCTGGACCTGATTTTAAACAAATAAAAATATCAAATCCATACGGATAGGTATTTAATTTAAATACTTTAGGAAAGATAGACTAGCCTACTAAGTCTGTAGATGAACAAGCATAGGCTCATAAAACTTTATTAAATCCAACTACAGCAGGAGATAATTTAGAAAATGCTATATGGGATGATTCTCCTAATGATAGTTTCTTTAAGAACTTTTTTGATACTCTTGTATTAGCTCAATATGATTCAGATGGAACTCATAAAGATCCTATTACAAGAGAAATTGTTAATCATAAAAAGGGAGACTTAAGAGTAGATGATGAAGGAGAATTTTATTATGAAAAATTGGATGGTAGAGATGTATATGGTAGGAGAGTATTACATAAAACAGATATATTAACAATAGATGGATCTAAGTGGAATAACTATGATTTTTTTGATTCTGATAATATAAATCAAAAAAGTATTGGAGGAACTGCTTTAAAAAATCTAGCATTAGTTGGATCAATGTTTATTCCTTATGTAGGACCTTGGATAGCAGGTTTAAGTATAGCTACTCAAATTGCAGGTTTAGGAGCTACATTTGGGAAAATGTTAAGTAGTAGTGATAGTCCTACATTATCCGCAATAGAAGGATGGTCTAAGTCTCTAGATAGGTAGACATCAAAGACATAGTATGCTTAGGAACATACTTGGTGTTGGGAAAATTTTATAAGTCTTATAGGAGATGTAGCTGGATAGTTAAAAGAATAGAGATTTATATTTGAAAAACTTCCTTATGTTTTTAAAGGAGCTGATATAACTACTAAGAGCGGACAAGCTAAAAAATTAAAAGAATTTTAGAAACAATATGAGGTATTTACTCAATCTTAGATAAAAGCTATTCAGAATAACCCAAAATCTCTACTTAATGCAGAAAAATAGATAAGGGAATTAAAAGCTGTAGAAGCTGTTAAAGCACAATCAGATCTAGATTCCTTTATAAAAGGGTATTAGAAGATAGGAGAAATTTTTAGTAAAGGGTATATGACTGCTATTACTGTTGGAGATACTTTTGAAGAAGCTAAATTAGCAGGAGCTTCTGATTTGGATGCAACTTTATTAACACTTGGATATGCGGCAGGTGAATATGCTCTATTAAATACTGGTATTGGAGAATGGATTTTACCAGAATTACGTTCTAGTAGATATAAAAGTTAGGCAATAGCTAAAGCATTAACTAGCTTAGATGAAGAAACAGTAAATTTAAGAAAGGCTTTCGGAAATACTTTAAAAAATATTCCTAAAGAAGGGAAAAAAGAATACGTAAAAAGACTATTTAATATAGGAAAAGGAATTGCTACAGCAGAATATGCAACTGGTTCAAGAGCATTATCTGCTACTTTAGCAGCAGGAGCAGGAGAAGGAATAGAAGAAGTAAGTGAGGAATTTTTAGCTGATTTCTCTAAAGGATGTTTTGATGTAGTGAAATGGTTATAGGGAGATAATACTAGACTAAATTCATTTGGATATGATTTTTCTAAAGGAAAATGGGATTCCTCAGAAATTATAGATAGATATGGAATGTCATTGATAGGTGGTGCTATTGGCGGATCTCTTACAAATGCTTTTACTAATTATTCTTAGTTTAATTCTTTAAATAATATGACTTCGTAGTAGGCTATTCAAGAATTAGTTTATATGGCTAGAAACGGAGGTTTATAGGATTTTATTAAGCAAGTTGATAAGATGAATCTAGGAGATAAAAATTTATCAGCAACATAGTTTATTGAATAGGATGGAGAATTAATATTTGCACCAGGAACACCTACTAATAATTAGGATTTATTTGCTAAACAAGCTATAAAACAATAGGTTAAATTAATAGAGAGTATACTAGAAGCAAATGGAGCTAACTTATCAGATGAGTCATTTTTAAATGATATAATAGGTGATCTACGTTTTGGAGCATTAAATCAGTCTACTACAGCAGGTGATTATCTAAATAGATTTAATACTCTTACTTCTAATCTTGTAAAATTGACAAATCAATTAAATGAGAGATTAGCTTCATCTCTGGATTCAAATTAGGATGGAACAGTAAGTGATATAGAATAGCGAAGGAATAAATTATCTGAGGAAGATAAAAAAGTAGTAAAAAAACTTGAAAGTAATATAAAAGAGATATAGGGTCAGATAAGAGATTTAGTAGAGGGGAAAAAATCTTATGAATTTATATCTACAGCCTTATTTGAGATGACTAACGAATTAAGTCAAGTATTTACTACTACTACATTTCCCTTATATGTAAAGAAGATATTAGGAAAAGAATATTCTGAGATTTCAGAGGATGAAAAAGCTACTTTATGGGAATAGTATGAACAATGGAAAACCGGAGAAGGAAGAGATAGAATTAGAGAAATGGCTTCTGTATATAGATATATTTCAGAGTAGTCCAGTAAAACGATTACCGATCAAGGAAAAAAATATATTTAGTAGAGCAAATACATACAAGATTTAAATAAATTAATATCTCAATTATATATTTTTCCTCGTGGTAAAATTGATGACTCGCTATGGTTAGAGACCATTTAGGAAGTATAGGATTCAATAATTCCTAATTTAGAACAATCTATTATATTCTAGAATAACTCTGAAGAAAGTATTAGTAGATTAAGAGAATTATATAGTCAAGCTCAAGACTTAGATAAGAATTTATCTGGAGACGAGCTTAAGAAAAAACAGTTAGAAATATAGAATACTATATTAAATACAATAACAAATACTATATTAAATAATCTTGATACTTATATTTAGCCAATACTCGATAATGGATTTATTAATTCCGAGTCTAAGAATCAAATAAATAATATCTTAAATAAATTAATAGATACTTCTATTATTACTTATGAACAATATTAGGATGATCCTTTTAATACTAATTAGGAAGAGTATTGGATGTAGCAAACACAAAAGCTACAAAATGTAAAAGAAGAAATAAATTAGTTATCTACTACTCCTTTTGAACAAAACCTTAATGAGTTTGTTGAATCTATTGGTAAAGATCCTATTAATATAACTCAACTTATAGAAAGATTGAATAAATCATTTTAGGAGGTATCTGATGATATATCTAAATTCAATATAGATATAGATCTATATAGAGAATTAGATAACGCGATAACTACAGTAGAAATATATAGAGCTTCTATTCTTGGAGCTAGAACTGACTCTGCTGGATTAGATAATTATTATGGGTATAATGCTACTTTAAATGAATTATCTACTGGAGAAAATTAGAAACTTGCTGAAATAGATAGTTAGACAGCAGATATATTTGTACAAGATATAGATATAAATTTAAATAAGTTAAAATTCTTAAGAACTTTATATTAGGTAAATCAAGGATAGAAATTATCAAAATAGGATAGAGTATCTACTAAAAAGGACTTACTTATATATAAAAGATTTAAAGCTATTATAACTGTTCCAGATAATGATAAATTAAGACAATGGAATGGTTTCTTAGAACTAGTGAATACTGTTGATGGTATGAAATTACATAAATAGTTCCTATCATCTAATAATATTCCTAAAGAATTTCGAGAAGACTTTGAAAGAGAGAAAATACAATTAGAAGATGCTATCTATAAATTCTTTTAGGATAATCAAGAAAAGTTAAATGATATAAATAAATTAATAGAGTTTGTAAATCCTAAGAAATTTTAGATGTATACAAAAGCTGATAAATTATTAAATGAGGATTTAGAATCTATAGATGATAATTCTATGCTTTGGTGGATTGCAGGAAGAGCTGCGATTAAATCTTCTGATTTCTATTATTAGTATAAATAGATAATAGACTCAAATATAGATAAACCTCTCGCACCTATATCTACATAGGAATTAGCAGTATTTAATAATTATGCTAGTATAGTTAATGGAAATGTATTTTCTCAATTTTATAAGGCTATTAGATAGTCTATGGTGGATGATTGGAGAAGTAAATCACAATAGTAGAGAGAAGATTTATTAAAACTTATAGGTAATCCTAGTAAAGAAATTACGTCTGATGAACTTGCGGATTATGCTCTAAATATAGTCCCAGTTCCTAGATATTTAAATATAATATTAACTGAAGGCATTCCGGGAAGTGGGAAAACTTCAGCAGTATTTAAACAAACTATAGAATTACTTAAAAGATTTCGTCCATAGTTACTTAATTCTGTAGCAGTAGTACATGGAGCAGAGTTATCTAGTGCTTAGAAATTCATAAAAGATGTAGAATTAGATAAATTAGGTAAAGCTTATGGTAGAGAAGAGTGGATGAAAGAGATTAATCCTCAATGGAAAGAACTCTCTATTGATCCTATTACTTAGAAGTATATAGTTCCAAAATCTGCTTATGTATTTACTGATCAAAATGAAATTGTATCATCTGCTGAAATAAAGGAGACTTCTACTCCTCCTAGTCTTATTATAATTGATGAAATTTCTAGATTTACTTCCTATGATTTAGATTAGATAGATAAATATGCAAAAAAATATGGAATAACTGTATTAGTTGCTGGAGATTTTGATCAAACTGGTGTATCTGGTACTCATCCAATTAAGATTGCAAATAATAAATTTGAATGGATAATAGAAAATATCAGAACTAATTTTATTAGAAGTCCTAAATTAGGAGTCTCAATGAGAACTGATAATTCCATAAAGACTTCCAATCTACAAATTATGTAGGCTTTTATGTAGAATATTACATAGGAAGGATTAAAATTTAGATATTATCAAGATGAGACTGGATTATACGGAGACCGTGTAATAAACTATGATAAAGGAGAGAATATTACATAGTTAGTAATAGATGAAATAGAAAAGTTAAAGGACACATTATAGACAGGAGAGAAAATAGGATATATTTATAGTGATAGAAACTCTCCTATATATCATGAATTATCTTAGGATAAATATAAAGAATATATTGATTTAAAAGAGGGTGGGTCTGCTTAGGGATTAGAAGCTCAATATTATATAATAGAGCCTAGTTCTGAGAGTAATCAATACTTAAGAGAAATATATACAGGTATTAGTAGAGCTTAGTAGGGTAGCATATTATTAATTCCTAGTGATAGCCCAATTAAATTTAGTTCTGATAGAGTTAATACTAAAGTAGATGAAAATATTGGATCACTATCCATAAAAAATTATTCTAATAAAAGAAAAACTTTATTAGATTCTATAGTTCCTTCAGGATCAAATATATAGTATATACCTAGGAATAAATTTATAGAATAGACAGTTAAACCTTAGTCATCTACTTAGCAGGGGGGATTAAATCCAGGAATAGATTCTACTCCAGTACCCTAGACTTAGAAATATTAGGATGAAAAAAATAAATTAATCAATGCTATAGTTAATGCCTCATCATTAAGTGATATTAATAGATTAGTAAATGATTTTTATATTAGGTTTACTTAGGTAAAAGATGATCCTGATGTTTTAAATGCTGTTTAGTAGAGATTTGATTATTTAATTAATGAGTTAACTCAAAAAATTGATAAAGTTACTAGTGAAGAAGAACTTGATCAATTAATACTTTCATTAAATAATGATCCTATACTAGAGAATGATACTATAGTAGATAAAATAAATAGTAAAAGGAATAAATTTATTCCTGAGTAGAAATCTGATTAGGAAGAACACAAATAGGAAGAACAAAATCCTGCCGAAAAAAAGAAACCTGAATAGATAGAAACATTAATTTATGAGGATGAAATCAATCCTATAGTTGATACTGATATTATATCAGAAGAAGACTATAAAAAATAGATTGATGAATCCTCTTAGAGTGAAGATATTCCAGCTACTGATGCTATAGAAGATACAGATATTATTAGATTAGAGATGCTTCTTCATACATTTAATACTTTTGAAACAGGTGTATTAATTGATAGTAACGGAATGCCTATTTTAAATGGAGGAAAGGAATGGGCAGATCTAAGAATAGATAGTATTAATGGATTAATTAAAATAGATTAGTATAAAAATCAATCTATATAGTCTGTTAAAGATTATATTGATACTTTAGGTAGATTACGTAGTTATCTCTTTAATTACAAGGATAAATCTGAAATTATAAAGAACATCTAGGAAGATTTAGAATTACCAAATATTTATCTTACATTTGCATTAAAGAGTAGTCCTAATCCAAGTGATAATAATAGAGAAAATTAGGTAGAATTTGTAGAAAAGAAACCTAGTAAATTCACTAAAGGTATTAGTGAACGTATTATATTTAACGGATCTTCTGACGAAAGAAGTAGTGAATGGAATCCAAAATCTATAGTAGCAATAATTGGAACTAAAGAAACAGGAGATATTCTTGAATTACCATTATTAGTATTATCATCACCATTTACATTACTATAGGTATAGAATACAGATGGAACTCATGTATTTGATGAAATGAACGCGAGATTTAAAGCGTTAGAGGAGAGTGGTGAGGCATATCATAATATTTCAATTAAATTAATTGAGGAATTTGAAAATAATCCTAAGTATTCAGATTTAATTAAATTATTTAAACTTTTTAATTTTACAGATAGAAGTATTTGCTATATAAAGGATGTATCATGGACTCCTGCTAAAAATCTAACTTTAGAAGGACCTTAGTTTGTAACTAATAGAGGATTTTATTAGGGATTACCTGGGTTTGGTTATAATGCTAACTCAAAGCCAGGAAATGAATGGATTTCAGTAAAAGAATTATCTGAGAGATCTGATTGTGTAGTTACAAAAAAGATTATGACATCTATATCTGGAAAAGTAGATACAGGTAATAATACTTCTATGTAGATTGTTAATCAAGGTCATTCTTTTGTATTAGTATCTTTTGATAGAGATATAAATACAGACGAAGATATAGTTAATTATTATATTCGTTAGAAGATTGAAGGAATTGCTCCTAAAGTAAAATTAATGTATGTATTACCTCCTAAAGCTACCCTCTAGGAATACATAGAAAATTTAAAAAAGATTATTACTAAAGAAGGTAATACTAAATCTATAGGATAGTTATTTACTTCATATAAACTCTTAAGTATACTTCTAGATAATAATACATTTATTTAGGAATTAGATAAAAAAATTCCTGGAATTGTTAATAAATTAAGAGATACTATATATGAACTTAATTCTTTACCAGATAATGAATCTAAAAAGAATAGGTTATATGAACCTAGAGATTGGTCTGATACTGGATTAACTTCTAAAGTAACTAAATTGGCAGGACTATTCGACAGAGTTTTAGTTGAATTTCTTTATGATAAGAATACTCTAAATATGCTGATAGGTCAAGATAACTTTATGAAAATAAATAATACTAGATTATAGTTAATTTCTAGTATATTAAAATCAGAAGGTATAGATGGAATCTATTATAATGTTAAAATTCCTAAAGGTAATGTTTAGAAAATTGGTTCTTTTCATGTACCAATACAAGATGACTATACTTTAGATGGAAATCCATTTCGTATTCATGGAAAATTAGATTCTTATGTTTTTAAAGGAGACATGGATTGGTTAATTGATAGTTTCTTAAAAGGATTAAGACCATCTAAAAAAGGAGATCATATGTTTCATATAGATGGGTATTCTTATAGTAATGATAATAATTCTAATATCTTTGATAGAACAATAACTCCTGAATAGAGATAGAAAAATAATTTAATATCAGAAGTAAAAAACAAAACTGGATTAGATGTATCTTAGATATATAAGCAAAATACTATAGAAGAGGCTAATAAACAAGTAGTAAATCTAATAAATTCTAGCTCTAATAATTAGATTGCATTTATAATAGGAAATGAATTACAAATTAGTAATATAAACCCTAATTTAACTGGGCCAATAAATTTATTATATAATGGAGTTTATACAGTAGATATATCAAAAACTGCTAATAACAATGGTATATATTCATTTGTAGTTAATATTGATATTAACACTTTTGATGCAGAGTTTAATAGTAATACTAATGAATTAGTATTAACTCCTAGAACAGAAGAGTAGTAGTTTTAGCAACTTAGTCTATCAGCTGCTCAATTAGATTATAATAAATATAAGGAATCAGTTTCACGTATCCTTGAGGGTGAAATATTATGGGAAGACCTTGAAGAAATATTTCAATTAGATAATTATAATGATTTTATAAACTCAATGGATAACTTTACTATAATAGATGATTATATAGATGATTTAGAGGAAATTAAATCTAAATTAGATAATAAAGATGATATAGAAGTAATACAACAATTAATAGATTGTATGAATAAAAAATTAGAGAATGATAATGTCGGATCATGTCCAATGAATATAATTATAAAATTTTAACATGAATAAATGTAGTATTAATGATCAATCATTACAAGAAATAAGAAAGTAGTCTATAAAGATTATTTATTCTTATAAAAAGCATGGAAAATCTACGGTCGATTTACAGCAAGATATGATAGGACTATTTAAAAGTCTACCTGACTAGTATGAGCTAGCTCAGGTAGACTCTATAGCTTCAGAAATACATTAGGTAGCTATAAGTAAAAAAGTAGAATAGTTATTACCAGATTTTTTTAGTGTACAGAATATAATAAATCTAATTACAGCTTATCGTGATAATATACAAGTAAATAATTTTATAGAAGCTAGTACTGAGTAGATTACTGACTCCGAGTAGATAAGAAATAAATTAGATGTTTCTAGAGCTTTCTTAGATAACGCCTATGGTATCGCTAGGGAAGTACGCTCCTACATGGAAAGATAGACTAATCAGAGTTTGTTTGAATGTTGTTTTATAAATAGAAATTCTCCAGAATGGAGAATTGGTATAGTTAGGAATAATTGTGAACTTAACAACAATATCAGAAAGTATCAAGAAAGACTACTACAAAAAATTACTGCATATTTATGGGATATTATAAAAAATTCTAGAGATGTTCCACATAATATAAGAGAGATTATAAAAAATCCTTAGATGTATGATGAGAAAAATAATTATACAGAAGTATTACAAACTCTAAATTCTCTAATAAACTCTTACCTTGGAGTAATAAATGCAGATTAGTTATCAGAGTTATATAATAAAATGAATGATAGTACTATTAGCCAGATAGAAAGAGAAAAGGCTAAGTTAAGATTAGAAGCATATAATGCTAAAGTTCTTTTATATAATTTTGACACGTATTTATCTTTATTATTAGGTAAAAATATACAAATAAAAGATTTTAATGATAAAACTGGAGAAGACAAATATCAAATTACTGGAAAAAGTGCTAAATTATTAACTAGTTGGAGAGTATCAGAGGATATTAATGTTGAAGAAGAAGTAGACTCTATAACTAAATTAGCTATACAAACAACTCCTTTAATGAGATGGCAATCTGATACTTCTATAAACGGGGAATATTTAAAATTTTCAGATTTTTAGCATATAATAGCTAAAATTAAGGATTTAGCGTACAATGAATAGGCGGCTAGTATAGTATTTGATAGAAATTTTAGATTAAATAAAAAAGTATTATGGAATTCTTTAGATAAAAATACATAGGAAGTATTAAGAGATAAATCATTATTATTTATACTCGGAAGTATAAGAGAAAATCCTAGAAAATATATACATATTATATTTGATTTACTTAGTAAACCTTAGATGAAGAGTAGTTACATAGATATTTATTCTAAATTTACTAGTAACGAATTAAATAGGTTATATTCTCTTTCTAAGGGAATATTCAATGGTGATAATAGCCTACGTATTTTATCAAAAGGATAGAGTAATATAGATTATTACTCGTATATCACATAGGTTGCAGACTCTATTTTTAATGTAAAATATTTACAATATTATAGAGATACTGATGGAATAGTTAGAGTTAGAACTTTAGTAGATTAGGAAATTACAAATATAAAAAGAAGCATAGA
>NFZD01007941.1_pt1 | contig 22420 bp, 21 predicted proteins | sample 1095381 | NCBI WGS metagenome assembly NFZD01 (sample SAMN03609891, study PRJNA323583) | gut metagenome | isolation source: feces | host: Rattus norvegicus | place: Denmark: Riget | collected 2013 | reverse complement strand
ATAGTCAACTATTTGTCAACTACATAAGTTGACAAATCTTAAACATAACTTTATAATAAAATTATGTTATTATGTATACAACAAATTAATATACCAATGTTATTTGATGATTACTGGGGTTCAGTATCATTAAAATCTGAAAAAGATTATAATCAAAATTGTTATCTTCTAAATTCTTCATTATATTATCCATTCTTAGAAGAAAATAAAATAAACAATTATTATTTACATATAGAATTAAAAAGAACTAAAATACTAGAAAGACTCAATATCTTTCAAGAAAAGTTATTACCATATAATGTTTATGGAAAATATTAACTTAGTACATATACTAAATTTCCACAGTCATATATAGCTCTGTACCCATTAAGAAACATATTTTCTTTTTCTGATAAACTTGGGTCATAGTTCTTTAATAACTCTTTTAACTTATGCTTTTGAAACTTTATACGACTATATAAAGTGTAGTCTATTATTCCGCCACCATCACGAGTTTTAAAATAAAAATAATTTGGTGGAGAAACGTTTATCATTGTAAATCCTAGTGCCTTATATAAGCCTCCTGTAGACCATCGTCTATTTGCATAGGAAATTATTGACCCTTTATGTTCCTTTCTAAAATGAGATAATAATTTAGATGCTCCGCCAACAACAGTTAGATACTTTTTAGAACAGTATCTTATAAGTTCCCAATCATAATTATTATTGTACCTAGGTGGGTTAAAAGTCATTACTGCAACAAGTTCTTCATTATAAAAAAGTCCATAGTTTATTAAAGACATTATACCACCTTGTAAATGATTTGTTTCACAGAACAGATATGCATCACCTCCAGAAATCTTCTTAACAGTTGTTTTTCTAGCAAATATTCTTTCTTGTTTCTTAACCTTACTTGTAATTAAACTTTTCCAAATACCTTTCTTTACAGGGTCTAACCATTCATTCTCAAAAATATGAAATAATTGTACCCCTTGTTTTTCACATTTATTTGTTTTAGACACGTGATATCTAGGTTCTGTGTTTTTATAAACCTTACTGCAAGTTCCACTACTATGGAAAAGAAGCCCGTCATATTCAATAGCTAACTTAAAATCAGGTAAATACAAATCAAGTTCTTGAGGGTTAATAATTTTTCTATTTTTATGGTCTACAGTAACATCTAAATCTGTCAAGAACTTTTTAATTTCAAGTTCTTTAATAGAAGAATATTTAGTCCTTACTTCTATATTTAAATCTTTTAAATAACGGAAAACAGTTGAAGGTGTAATATTGTGATATTCACAACATTTACCTACATCAAATGCGTTACGATTAGAGTCAACAAACTTTTCCATCCAAAATTCTTTAGTTATATGTTCTTCATCATGTATATGCACTTTTGCAATAATACTGTGACCATATTTTTCTTCTCGCTTTTTTGCAGCAACTTCTTGAAATTCTTTTAGTTCAAAAACATTTCTAGCTCCATACTTTTCAAGATTTGTTCTTGCTGCAACCTCTTTAAATTCATCAGTTTGAAGATAATAGTCGCTACCATAACGCTCCCTAAATGTATTTTTAGTTTTCTCCCTGACCTGATTTACCTGTTGAGGATGTGCAACACCATATTTCTTAAGCATACCTTTTTGCTTTATCTCGTTCTTACAAAGGATAGAATCAACCCCATAACGTTCCAAATTTGTTTTCTTTTTCTTTTCTAATGCTTCTTTAGAAGCGTGAGGATTTGCAGTACCAGTTTTACGAATGTTTGCTTTCATTCTACTTTCAACATGAAGTTGGGAAGATTTATGTATATCATACTTCCTAAGTATCACGGGGAGAGAGTTATTAGATAGATTGAAGAAAGTAGCTACATCTTCTCTTGTCCAATTTAATTCTATGTATAAGTACCTTAAATCTTCTTCTAAAATATCCTCCCTGTACTGAGAAGGGTGCACTCTAAAATCTCTAGATAATTTACTCCAGTCAATTTGATTTAAACACTCTTGTGGAATTTTATCCTCTTGAAAAGTAACACTTCTAGATATATTAAAATGCTTAAGCCAACGGTCCACAGAACTGTCACCTTTTTTATACAATGCAGCAATAGCTTTTTGAGTCATATTTAAGGTTAAGTATAAATATTCTAATTCTTCTTTAGGAGGCTTTTCTCCAAAAGCCCATTTATAATCTTCGTACTTTTCTGTTAATTCCTGTAATGTTAATGTCATGTTTTCCTCTTGGGTTAAAAATATTTATAACTTAAATAATGGTTAGAGTTATTATAACATAAATAATATTATTTGTCAAATAAAAAGAGGTGGTACAAAAGTACTACCTCTTTTTATTATTATTTGCTTCTTAGGTGTATGCTGTTGTATCTTCCAACAATAATCCGCCGTCACCTGAGAAAATTTTGTAGTTATCATAAACTAATGTCATCTGTACTTTTACAAGTTCATTTCCTTCAGAGCTTAAAGCACCATAATTTACAGTTGTAGGTTGTGCTCTAAGTAATTGGAATGAATAAGCAATATTATCTAACTCAGTTCTTAAGCGGATAAATATTGAGTCTGTACAGTAGTTTGCTTTACCTCTATTGGTACCTCTATTTAAGTTATATGTATTATTTCCCCAAGTTTCTAACATATAATAAATAGATTTTCTTTGTAAAGCGTCATTAGTAGGTACAACAAATTCCAAAGAAATTTCTTTAGTAAGACGTTTACCAGCTTGCCAGTTTCTCATACCCATAGGCATAAACCAAGCAATAGGGTCACCAGGGGCACAAGGAAGTTCTGCTGATAAAGCATACCCAACAATAGCATCTTGTAATCTGTTTGTTACAGCACCTTCGTCATTCGTTAGAATTACAACCTCATATCTGAAAGTTGTCTGAATATCCGTTTTGGCTGTATCTGATAGTTTAAATCTTGCCATTTTATTTTACCTCTTTCAATTAAAGTGATTGTAATATCTGGAAGTCAAATGCTGCATTTACTACGTTTACGACCAAATATATTTTTTGAGCGTAGTATGCTGGTGCAAGAGTTAACATAAAATGAAGTTCATTGTTACTAACATCATTTTTAGTTGTTTGATTATTCAATACATAATCAGAAACTCTATTACCAGATTTGCAACCGTCCATATAGTCGCAAATTGTTCTTGTAACAGCTTCTACTAAGTCATCAGATATAGGAAGTTGAATATAATCCTTTAACTGACGAGCTAGTGTTTCTTTTATATTTAATACGTTTAATACTGCACCAATATTTCTAAATGCTGAGTTAGCAATTTGCAAAGTATTCTGAGTATTAAAGTAATAATATTTTTGACGAGCTTCATAAACAAGCATATTCATTGATGCATCATTAAATTGTCTTGCTTCTGAAGATTCATCTCCAATTTTCCAGTCAACTGTAGCATTTCTTACTGTACCAAGTCTAGGACCAGCTGCTGCATAAGGGAAACCTTCATCATTTATTACAGATAACCATTGCTTAGCAGCAATAGAATCTGCACCAATAACAACTTTACGTGAATTGTATAAATCTGTTACTGTAACATGAGGACCATAAATTGCAGCTAAGTAAGAATCCCCACCAGTGCTATTTAAGGTATTTCCTAATGATTTAAATGCAGGTTTAAAGTTATTTGATTTTGCAGTTGTTGTAGCAGAAACTGCACTTGATGCTAGAGTATTTTTCTTATAGTTAATAAGCTGTTTTACTCTTTGTGCAGGTATTGTTAATTTTTCATAAGATTTAGGAGTTCTTAAGAAAGCAAAACAATCTAATCTGCTTTCACAGATTGCTATCATTGCTGCTTGATACAAAGCGTTTTCATTATTACCATTGATAAGTACTGAAACAGGTACAGTTTTATCTGCGAATACTTGTAGTGCAGCTACGTTGTCAGCCACATCCACTTCTTCCCCGTCATATCCACCACCAAGTGCAACATATCCATCAGTTGACGCAGGGATAGCATCTTCATCAATATCTTCATCATCTGGTGTATATACCTTAATATAATCAGACATAGGGTTAATAATGTCTTTAATATGCATATTTGTTCCATCAGTTGTCTTTTTAGTTAAAGACATAGAAACTAAGTATTCCTCAAGGTCTGCTCCAGTTTCTAGGTTATTAACAACAACTTTAAAACAATCTGGTTCTTCTAGTTCAGTCTCGTTAGAAGATACAAGTTCTACCCCAATAAGTGAGTTATAAGCACCTTGGTCAATACCTGTAATTAAGCATAATTCATCTTTTGCAAATACAAATTGGTCTGGATTTGCTATTGAGTTTAGCTTAATAGGTGTTGCTTTATCTTCGCTTGCAACTAAATCTAGTAATGCCTCTATATCTTCTTTAAAGGTAATTGTAGTTTTAGTAGTTTCTTGTGAGTATTCTATTGCTTCTATGGTATAGAATGCATCACCAATTTGAACTCTATCATCTACGTTTGCTTTGTTTAATTTTCCAGCAACCGCTATAGTTTTTTCTTCAGTATTAACATCTGAAAATCCTTCTGCTACAACTAAAGATGTTATAGGTTGAGGATTTGTACAAACATAAAGTTTACCCAAAAATTCATCAGGACTTTCTGGAGTTAATTCAGAAGCAAATGATTCAGAAACAAATACTTGAGTATTTGGAGTAACGTATTTAACATCTGTTACATAAAATCTTCCATAGTTACCTTCTGTTAAAGTTTCTCCAGCAACCCTTACATAGTCACCTTTTTTAACTTTCTCAGTAACATCTCCATCAACAAGAATTGTTTTGTAGTTATCTTTTGTACCAACTACACCTTTAAAATTACCAGCTTCAACTTCTTTCTTAACAATTAAACCACCGTATAGAGGGTTATTAGCTGCACGAGATACATAGACGTTTCTAGATGCTTTTAGCAACTCGATAATATCAAAGTATGTGCTATCTTGCTTTACTCCTGGTTTACCAGAGAATGTGTATGTAGTTAAGAAATCAGAAGAGTCCTGGACATTGTAAGCCACTCCTACAGGACCACGGTTAGCACGAAGTGTTACACCGCAAATAAGGCTTTCGTCTCCTTCTATTAAGGCAGACATATCGTTTAGCGTTGTATAAACGTTTGGTAAATCTCTGTTAGCCATTCTATTCTCTCCGTTCAACTATTTCTGATTTATTAATAAACTTATTTATAGTCAAATAAAAATGTAATCTTTACCCCGTACAATTAAGTAGTTATTGCACTGTTAAAGTACAAATTGTGTCATGGTTTTTTATACCAATATCAATAACAATCTTGTCAAGAACATGACAAAATTCAGGATATTGTGTAACCCAGTATACTAAGCCAAAAGAATATGCAGAAGATACTATAGAACCCCTAGAGCTCGTATCTAACTTATCTAAGTCAATTTCAGTAATATCCATAGCCTGACCAGTTTTAGCGTATTCATCTTCTGTTCCTGTCGAAAATCTGACAAACTCGCAATATTCAAAGTTAATAATTCTATCCCAAAATAATGCTAAATGTTCTGTTGCGTAAAACAAAGTACTTATATCATTTGAAACAAGAACCATATTTACTGGTACTCTAACTCTTTTAGTTTTTATATCAAAATAGTCATTATCTGAATTTTGTACTTGAATATACTTATTAGTTGATTGTACTTCAGTAACAGTTCTTACTGAGCCTACATTAAACATAAGAGTAACCCAAGGTTCATTTCTTTTATTAAAAGAAATTTGTGCTAATCTCTGGTGAAATCTTTCATCAAAAGATAAATCGGGGTCATACAAGTACTTATAAATAGGTTCTTCATAATTTGACTGATACTGTTTCATAAATCTTTTATTTTCATAATCCTGATTTATAGTTTCTCTCTCTTCTTCAGTCATAGAAAATGAAGCTAATTTTATTCCACCCATATGTGACTCTAGAAGGTCAAAAAGTTGCCCAAGACAGTTATTTAAAAAATTAAATGTAGCCATTAGTCTAAATAACCTCCCTGTTTTCCGTCAAGTCTTCCGTTTATACCATTATGAGTACTTTGTGTTCCAGGTATTGTTCCCTCATACTTACCTTCAACAATATAGTTATCTTTAGTCAATGGAGATAAATATTGTCTCATAAGCATATGCCCACCAGCACCTGTAACTACGTGTTTGATATCTACAAAATACATTAATACTGAACCTTCAATTTTAATAACTACTTTTGTATAATCAGGTAATTCGTCATCAGGATTACATTCAATAAAAGGTTGATTTAACATTCCTTGAGAAGCTAATGCAAAGTTATCAAACTGAGTAGAAACAGAGTTCATACTTTCCTTTTTTAATAACTCAGGAATATAGAATAAACAATCACAAACATCAGGGGTATCTTTGTAAACTGGAAGTTCATGAGGTTCAAATAAATTAATATTTTGATAACTATGTCCTTTTTTCTTAGGGTATCTGACTGGGAAGTATAAATCGCAATAGTATCCAAAAGTATTTGCATATGGTTTCACCATATCTCTAGATATTTTAGTATACTTTTTATATGTCTTAGCTATTAAGTTTCTTGGTTTATTCATATCTTATACCGCATTATATTTATCGCATACTTTCTGTGCTGCTTCTTTAGATTTCCAAGATTGCTTTATCATACTCCCATCACTGCATTTAACAGCATAGTATTCTGGACCACCTTCTACCCTCCATACTCGTTTTTTCTTAGAAGAAATACTTGAAGTAGGGTAAGGTGATAATGCTGCTGTAGTTGATGCAAAACATTCTCGTAACTTACTTATACTTTCTAACAATCTTTTTCCTGATTTATCCATATTATAAAATTTATTTGAAGCCCCTAAATATTGAGCAATTAAAATATTGACTTCCTTTATGAGAACAAATTCTTTTTGTTTCTTGACAAATACACCCATTCTTCCATGGACATTCATCAACTATAGCAGGTGAGTGTCCACAAAATTTACATGGATACGAAAGTATAGGTCTACCACAACAAATACACTTTTCTGCCATTACTTACTCCTCCCTTATAATGAACCATAGTCATCATAGCCTTTATTAGACCTCTTAATTATATTAAGAATTTCATCTCCATAAGCACTACCTTTTAACATATTCATAATATCCCCAAATGCATCACGTCCACCTTGGTCAGTGTAAACATCTCTATTTAAACCTTTTCTAGGATTACCTTTAAAACCTGATGCTTTTCTAGAAGATACCTTATGTTGTGACCAGTCATAGTAACCATCAGGTGAAACTTTGTCCAATTCGTCATCCAAGAACTTAAGACGATGAGTGGAATTGGTATACTGTGCTCTTCTCATTTTATCTGCCCTAAATAACATTTGATTTAAGTTTCTTAAGTGATTACCCCAATCAGAATTATCTGCAAGTTTTCGTGGAACAGCTAATTTTTCTGCTCTATTTCTTATTAACTGTAAATTAGTATTAAAATTATTAGTACCTTCCTTACTAATAATACCTCCATTAAGAAGAAGCATAGTAAACATCATTAAATGCTTACACATACCAGGCTTTTTATAAATATTAAGTTTAGTTTCTGAATAATCTGCTTTCCCTGGATAAGGAGCAGGTTGTTGCCCTAAATGAACCCCGTGAGCATAGTTATACCAAGAAAAAGTAAAAAAATAAGAAGAACAAGAACAACTTACACGAACAATGGAGTCAATCCCTATAGGATTTTCCATATAAAATATTTTTCCAGAGTCACCATAAGTATATGCTCCTGTATCTGGGTTTATACTTGCTACAGGAATTATATAGCCATCTAATTGGGCATTGGGGTCATCTGAATTATATCGTATTTTAAAATTGTTTACTTCTTCTGGTTTTTCGGAATACCTTCCACCTTTTCCACTAGCACGTCTTTCCTCTTCTTTTTTTGCTTGTGCTCTTCTATTACCGATAGAAGTTTCTCCCCTAATTGCTTGTTTCATTTTATTTATATCATCTGTATCCGCAACTAAACCAGTTTTTTCAGCGTATAATTCTTCTAAAGAAGAATAAACCTTACCTTCAACACCATAAATTGCCATTCTTATAGAATGCATTCCTTTATAGGCTTTTTCAGTTTTAGTTCCCATACCCATACGAATTTCAAGGATTCCAGTATCTTCATTATAAATTACAACTTTGTTATTATAATAAATAGTACCAAAATCTTTAATAAGAGCTTGACTCATAGAATATGACGATTTTCCATGTTTAGAAATAACATTAGCAGAACTTCTAACAAGCTGTTCTAATGTATAAAATTCAGCCATTATTTATTCCCCCTAAATTAAGGCTGTTGCACCAAAATCAAATGTTTCCCTTAAGTTTTTAATAACCATTGCTCTAAGTATTCGTGCACGAGCATATAAGTCATCTGATGATAAATCAATATTATGCAAATGTGCCTGAGTAGCTTGGTTTCTTAAAGAAGCTATACCTTCTAATAAATAGGATTTAAACAAGTTAAGATATAACGTATCCATCAAAGATAATTCATTTATATATTTGTACTTAGGTGTAAAAGAAACCTCTACATCTCCATCTTCACCCTTTTTTATGAATAAAGTAAGCTCTCTAGTTTCTGGATTATACAATCCTTTTCCTAAATCACCTTTCAAAGAAATCATTTTAATTCTAGCGTGCTCTGGAGTACCATTATTTACTTCTTGATACACTACCCCAGTTTCCACCATAGTTTTACCATTCTTTGAGATTTTAATTGTACCTTTTTTAGGGTGAGCATTTAACTTTAAATTAATTTCAGTTTCATAGTCAACCGTATATTCAGTCATTGTAATATTTGCGGAGTCACTAAATGTGTACTCTCTACTATATGTAACCCTCAAAGTCTGCATAGGTGGAAACGTTTTTAATAATCTATTGTGCTTTTCAAATTCATATTGAATCTGTCCCATATCTGGAAACATAAATCTTGGATAGTTATCAAGAATATCATAACGAATAGCCATTACAGAGATAGTTCCTTCAGGCATTATATACTTTCCTGATTCAGATGAGCCTGATAAGACTTTTGTTTCAACAACTGGTTTTCTTCTAGAAAATTCTTTTACAGATTTCTGAAAAATTTTATAAATTTTATCCCAGTCAAAACCAAGAGTTTCTGTAATAAACTCTTCACCCAAAAGGAACTGACCTTCTTCTATAATTGCTGTATCAAATGCTTCCTCTACTGTTAGCATGAATTATCCTTGTTTTTTACTATTTTTCTTATTTGTTTTCTTTGCAGTTTTGGTTTCTGTTTTTGGTTCTTCAATAATTTCTTCTTCTGTAGTATCTTCTGTTTTGACTTCTTCAGGGATATTATTGCCCAATTCGTCAATGTCACTGACGTCATAATTAGTGTCTTCAATAATAACGTCTTCAGAGTTATTTTCATCACCAGAAATTTCATTTGTTTCTTCTTCGGTAATGGTTTCATCAGAAGGTTGTATAGTGTCACCATCTTCTTGAGGTTCCAAATTTTTCTCAATTTCTGTAGGTATTTCATCTTTTGGCTCCTCTACTTTTTCTGTAAGGATATGAATATATCTCCCGAATAATTTTTTAATTCGTTCTTTCGGAAAATCTAATTCGTCAATGTCAACTACTTTTTTTGAAGGTAAAACCACTTTCTTTCCATTAAGTGACTTCAATACTAAACTACTTTGTGTTAAATTTCTAACTAACATATTTTTCTCCCTTGTTGTAAGTACATTACAATTTACCCAACATATAATTTAAACCATAAGAAAACGACTTAATGATAAAATTCATTAAGTCGTTCCTTTGGGGCGGGGGAAACCCTATATACCCTTAACTAACTACGGATTAGTATATTTTTGTTCTACTATACCAAGTAAGTCATCTACGTTATCAACAGTCAACTTAGCTGCTAAGTTTTGAGCGATACATTTTGTACCAATAGTAGACATAAGTTGTTTTCTGTTGATTGCCAAGTTGTTTTGGTCAAATACATCACGAACAACAGGGTCCATGAAGATACCTAAAACGTGAGGTGTTAAGAAGTCTTGGCTTTTATTTTTGTAAAGAGCGATTACTTCGCCTTCACCGATGATATCATCATATGCACAAACAACAGGAATACCATCATATAAACCAGCTAAGAACATACCACCCATTTGGTCTTCGTCATTTGCTGTAGATACAGTAAATTTAGGAAGAGCTTCAAAAATTGGTAACAAGTTAATGTTTACTACCAATGTAGTGAATTTCTTAATTGGTTGACCTGATGCTTGAACAATTTTCTTTCTAAGAACACCAAGAACTACACCTAGGAACTGAACGTTAAACAATTTGTTATCACCAGTACCTGTAGTGTTCAAAGTAGCTGTAATATCATGCTGAATAAGGTTTTTAGCAGGGATTACATCATTGATTTCTCTAAGTACTTTGTTAGCCATTTCCTTGTTGTAAATCATACCCATTGCTTTATCTACTTCAGCGTTCCAATCAAGACCAAAAATAGCTCTAGCAAGTGCTTCTTGATAGATGTTAGTTTCTGTCTGAATAGAAACGTTTTCAGTGATAACTTGTTCAGCTTCAACGCTCATTGTGAATCTAGGAATACGTCTAGTTGCATCTTCACCAGCTTCTTTCAATTCTACGTCTCTGCTATATGATACACGTACTTTTGCTTCTGCTGTTGGAGCTGTTGCCAAAGTAATGTTCAACTTTTTAGTTGCGTAATCGAAAGTTGCATATCCCAAGTTACCATTAACAGATGTTAATACAGCAACATTGTTTTTATGAGCTTGACCTGCTTGAAGGTCTTGGAACCAACCATCTTCACCATCAATATTTACAATAATACTTTCTGGTTGTGGTTTGTATTTCAAAGTTGCTTCAAATTCAGCGTCACCAGTTGTTAAAGTACCTAAGTCTTCATTAACTACTTTAGTTGTTGCATATTCATCTGGTTGTTTTACATATTTTCTAGGGTTACCTAGTTCATCTTTCTCAGCGATTGTTCCGAATCCATCAACAGAAGTAATTTTTTGGAAGTAAATTAAACCTCTGTTACCACGAAGGTCGAACAAGTGAGTTAAGAAAGGAAGTACAGATTTTTCATATCTATACATTACAAATGAAATTGAAGGAACTGGGTATGGAGCTTGTTGAGCTGTAGTACCTTCAAATGCTTCACAACATGTTGAGAAGTAGTTGTCTTCACAAGCTGATAAATCTACACCATTGTAAAGACCTTCAGCAATTTTATTTGAATTTCCACCAGCATTGTAATCATTGAAATAAGTTCTTGTACCAAATGCTTGTTGGAAGTGTGAAATTGCTTCCATAACTTCTGAAAATGAGAAGCCTGTAATTTTGTTATAATCAGTAGCTAAAAGCTGCTCGATTACAGGTGCGTGTTTGTCGATGTCACCGTATCTTAAACCATTGTGGAATTCAACGGCGTCAGAACCACCACTTTTCATTCTGAATGCTTTTTTGACATCTTCTACTGTGTTGAATCTTGCCATGTTTGTGTTTCTCCGTTTATACCTTTTTCTAATACTTACGTTTTACAAATGATAATGTAAAACTAATGTTGTAGTTACTACTCTTATTTTGCAATTTTAGTTGCTAAACCAAGAGAAGCATTTTCTACCTGTTGAATTACCTTCTTTAATAGGTGCTTCTTTGGTAGTTTCACTTTTAGAAGTAGCGAATGCAGAATAAACTTTACGAGAAACAGGAGATTTAGCTTGAATAGTTTCTACTTTAATTGCTTCAGAAACTTCTTCTGCTTTTTCTTGTGTTTCATTTTCTAGTTGTTTAGCTTCGCCTTCTTTAAGTTCTTCCTCTACTGCCTCATAAGACTTAGAACTCAACATTTCCTTAGCGGCTTCGATAGTAACATCGAATTTTTCGCTTATCTTATAAGAATTTAATTCAAGCTCAAGAGATTCAATATGTTCTTTGAGTTTTTGAGTAGCTTTTTCAGATTCAGCAATTACTTCTCTATGACGTTTTCCAAAATCTTCAAACATCTGAGTTGTTTCATCAATTAGTCTAGTAGCATTTTCGACTTCATTTTTCATATCTTCATATGCTGCTTGATAATCAATTACTTGCTGTTCTTCTTCAGCAGCAGGTTCAACTGTTGCAGAACCTTCTTGAGGTGCGTCTTCACCTTCTAGAATAGCTCCTTTTACAGCTGGTTTTTCTTCGTGATTAGTAGGGTCCTGTTCTTGAGGTGCATTTTCACCTTTTTTCAAAGCATTAACTTCAGGAGCAGGTTCATTTGCCCATACATCACCTTTTAAAGGAGTTTCAGGTTTACCTTGAGGAGCTTTATGGTCTTCTTTTTTACCAACAGTTTCTTTAGGGTCTTCATGTGCCCATTGCTCTTCAACTTTTTCTTCAGCTGGTTCTTCAACAGTTTCTTCTGGAGCATCTTCTGACACTTCTTCCTCTGTTTTTGGTTCCTCAGCTGGTTCTTCTGACTCTTCTTTAATTTCTTTACACTTGTCTTTATCACATTCTTTTTTACAAGTGTCTTTTTTCTTAGATGCTTCTTCTTTTTCATCTTTTTCTGGAGCATCTTCTTTTTCGTCTTTTCCTTCAACCACTTCCTCTGTTGGTTCTTCAACAGCAGGTTCAGTTGGTTCTTCTGATTCTTTAACGGGTTCTGCAACTTCTACTTCAGCATTTTCTTCACCAGAAACTTCTTGAGTAGCTTCTTCTGCTTGAACTTCGTTTTCTTCATAGATATCACTTTCAATCTTAGATACTGTATCTGTTAATTTAGCCACACTTTCTGCAAGAGCTTTTACTATATTTTGTGTTTCATCTTGCATTGGTTGAATAACTTTCTTAACAATTTGTTCCATAGTATCATCCGCAGTGACATTAACATTTACTTTTGGCATGTTATTATCCTCATCTAGTTCTGCATCTTTACTTTCACATAGTGTTTCTTTTAGTGCTGCAAGTTTAGCTTCGTCAACTGTGAACCCTCCCTTATCAGCTATTTCCCTTAATAGACATTCTAACTGGTTTAGAGCTTCCTCAGATTCTGAATGATACTCTGGACAAGCCTCTAAAAAACCAGGTTCTTTAACTACATCAAATGTTTCACAATAATATTTATATTTATCAACAAGTTTGTAGTCTTTTCCTGGAATATCTATTAATTTCCCACCACCTCTACTTGAAACGAATAATGGAATATCATTATCATAATATTCTTTTAAACGTCTACCAGCTTCAGTGTTGATTATCTCTAATCTGCCCCAAAGGTAACGACCATGTTTTTCATCTTCACGTATTTCCAGTTTTGTTACTATGTGAGAAACATCACCTTTTGCTAAGTCTTGGTCATCTACTTTTTTATCATAGTGTCCAATAGTACCAAGCATTCTTCGTGTATTTACTCTATCAAGTAAATTTTGATTTTCAAACTGACATTCCCAGTGGTCTTCTTCATAAAGTCTATGGTTTCGAGAAAAAACTCGGTCTCCTGCTGGAGTAGATATTGGTGCAAAGCACCCTTCTGCAATACCTATAGCTTTACATTTTTTTGGTTTACCAGACTTTGTAGTTCCTACATTTAAACCCTCTGTAATAGGTGTACTTTCTGGTTTATCAAAAAACTTAACTTCAACATCATATCCTACAGCTTCTTCCATGAAGTCCAGCCCATATCTTTCAGAAATAGAAAATGCTTTAGGATTAACCACAGTTAACCCTTCCCTAATTCCATTAGATATATTTCTTTTAGCATTAGCTACCACTGAATGTGCCTTCTTTCGTGCATTTTTACATATATTTTCTCTATCATAATCTGTAGGATTATGTTTTTTCATTACTTGAGCTTTTACTTTTTTTCTCTGAATTTTTAACTTCCCATGTTTAACTTTTCGTTTCATGGTAGTTAGTTTTTCATCTAAGTCAACTAATGAACTCATATTATAATTTTCTGAAATATAATCTAAATTATTATTTTTAGTCATTTCAGTTATTCCGCCTTTTTATCTTTCTTAGTCTCTTTTTTATTTGATTTAGGAGATTTAACTGTTTTTATTATTGTATTAACTACATCATCTACAGCAGTTTTACCTAAAATAAGGTCATTAATTGAATTAACAATCTTTTCTTTTTCATATTCTGCTTTATTTCTTGTATACTCTCCTACAAAATCAAATTCTTTTTTAGCCTTCTCAGCGTCATCTCTAGCTTTTTGTTCTTTTTTAGCTATATCATCTTGGCTTTCTTGTAACAAATATTCTGCCTCTGCTTGACCTTGTAAAAATTTATAAGGGTCAAACATACCATACATATCCAAGGCAGTTTCAAGTGATGCTGCGTGAACAATTTCATCACCAGCTAACTCTTCAAAAAGTCTAGCTAATTTATAATCACCATGTTTTAAACATTTAGCAGCACGTTCTACATATACAGCTGCTGCTTCCTGCTCTTCTGAAATAGACTTTCTTATTATTGACTCTATTTTTAAATATTGACCTATTTCAGGAGTTTGTTCTTGGGGTTCTTCAACAGGTTGCTCAGCAGGTTCTTCTACTGGTTCTTCTGTTTTTGGTTGTTCATCAATATCATCAGGAAATGCCATTGCTGGAGCACAAAACAAATCCTCATCTGCTTTTTCAGGATTTAATATCTCTACAGCAGCTTTTTTAAACTGTTCATTATTTCTTTTTATAATAATATTCTGTAATTTTTTAATTTTATTAACTAGTTCTGATGCCATAACTGTAATTTCCCAATATTTAAAATACCTATACAAATAAAAGTTTAAACAGTACTAACCAAATACATCACGTATTTTATCATCACCATCATTTTCTGCTTTAGCTTTCTTTCTATCTACCTTTGCTAACTCAGAATTTCTTTTACGAGTTTCATCTGCATATTCTAGATTATTTGTAACAACTGTTTTTGTTGGAAGTTTAGGTTCTGTATTTGGTTCTAAATTATTATCTTCTCTATTTTGTTCAAATTCAGCAGTAGACATTAACTCAAATATATCTCTTATATGTGGATTATTTCTAAGCTGTTCTTGCCACATTCTAATGAATTTTTCAGCCTTAACTTTGATTGGTAAGTGTGGTGAACCTGCAACATTATCAATAACTGAAAGTAAGGAACCCATAGTTTCTGCACGTAGCATCATGTTTTCATTTTCTAACCTATCATTTAAATTTGTGCAAGATTTAAATATTACTTCTATTTTATCTTTATCAACAGTTCTTTTTAAAACACTTTCTGATGAACAATATTTAGACTTAAGGTGAGAATAACATACTTCTCTAATACCTTTAGCTAGCAACTGCTGAATTCTTGACAACATCATAGAATATCTAGGATTAGTTTGAATTGTGTCTTCTTTTGTATCTTTTTGCCCCATATATGTTGACGTAGAAATATACTGTTCAGGTACTCCAACTGCTAGTGCAATAGTTTTTCGTAAATCATTTATTTTCTCAGATAAATTATTATTTCCATAATCTAACTTAATTTGACTCATAGCATTAGTATTATCTTCTGCACTATATGGGATTAATTCTACAGAATTCATACTTTGTAATAGCGTTTTTACATCTATACTATCTAGATTATTAATAATATTATTTTTATTTTTATTTAACGCTGCTGACCAGTTTCTTAATTGGTCTGTTACTTTTGTTAAATCTTGTTCTGGAGATACAGCAACTCCTAATAAAATTGGTTGAATAGCTCTACTTATTTCTATTGCTGTACTTATACTCTCCAACTGATTATACTGAGTTATTAAGTCAACTACAGGTTCTAATATAGGTGAAGCACATCTAATTTTTTCTTTAATAAGTACATTTAATTTTTCAAAGTCTTTACCTACTTTTATTTCAAGATTACGTCTCTGATAATTCAACATAAAATGAGCAATTTCTTTTTCAGGAATCCAATCTCCTGATAAAACCTTTTGCTTAGACTTCGGATTTATTTTTACTGCACCTAACAAATTTGATTTACTATAAATAGCAATATGTTGACGTAAATCAACATCATCAATTATTTCTATAATTCCCTTACCTGGCTCTTCTACTTTAGATAAAAATAATTCCCCATAATCAAGACCTTCACTATAAATAGCATCTCTAAGTATATCTAAGAAATTAGTTCTTTTAATCATTCTCATAATTTCATCAGTATACAATTTTGATTTATCAGAGTCTTCAGAATCATTATACTTAAGAAACAAAGAATTACCATTATTAATATCATTAAAACCATCTGAAATTATAATATCTTTAATATTATTAGCTATATGATGTCTTGAAATTCTATCAATTCTATCAAATGTATTATTTCTTTCTTGTAAAGTCCAAAGAATTTGCTTATCTAACTGTTGCTTTTTAGATTGAATATTTGTTTCATAAACATCATATCCCATTCTTGATAAAGGTGTATCCACAGCTACAAAGCCTTTTAATTGCCTTTGTAACTCTGCTGTATTTATATATGTTTCGTGTATAAATCTTCCAAAAGAATCAAATAAATTCATTATAATCTCCTACAATGTTAAAATTTAAGATTATTAAATACATCTAGTACATTTAAATCTTGTGGCAGGACAAAACCAGCTTGTTCCATATGTTTTATATCGTCCATTCTTGTTAAATCTGTATTACTAACTGCTCTATTAAAATCCTGCATGTAGCCAGCCATATTCTGTTGGCTATTTATAAGCTCTGTAATATGTTCGTTACTACTTTCAAAAAACGGGTCATTACTTGCTAAGAAGCAAGCTCCTGCAAGAGCATCTGATAAGTCATCGGTAGTACTTTTAGACTTCTGTACTCTTTTATTATCCTCCCTTAATCCTGCAAGCTCTCCTGTCAGAATATTATTTTTATAACCTACTAAAGTTTTTGTTAAAATAAGATTTTTTAAAAATAAATAAGCAGACTTATCTCGTTCCATTGACTGATATTCTGTAGTAACCCCATATCTACGGAGTATTTGTCTTGCAAGTTCTCCTTGATGGGAGTCAGTTGAAACCTTTTTAACAGGGTAACCTTTTTTCTTTAACCCATAAATAAATTCTAGAACTTTAAGCAAGTCTACAGCGTTTTTACCTATAGTAGAAACACCTAAACAAAAATCAATAAAGTACTTACGCTTACGTATCACTTCTCCATCTTCTGACATATATGATATCATCTTGCAATATACTGAAGCTATCCCAAACCTATCTTTTTTCTCTGCCATGTCCAAGTGGATATATCTAAAGCAGTCAGGGTCTTCTGGATGAGAAAAATAATCTCTATCATATAAATAATCTTCAATAGCAACCATTGAATCTAGAGGTACTTTTAAATCATCTTTCTTAAATATTTTATTTTCCTTATTAAAAACTTCTTTAAAAATAGATACTGAATTAAAGAAAGCATTCTCAGCAACAGTACGTCTTCCTGCTATTTCTTGAATTGCCAATCTAGGACTTGAACGAAACTGTGTTAAGTATTCAACTGTTCTAGGTACATAAATAATTTTATTTTCATCTAATTCGTTAATATCTACATCAGTTTCTTCTATGATACAAGGGTCTTGTGTGTTACTTCCTAAGAAGAACGCAAAAGTTTCATCAGAATGTTCATTACGAGCTTCCCAACGAGGAATATTATCAAGGATAAATACATTTTGAACATCATTATCTTTTATAAGATTAATACGCTCACCAATAACATCTCCTTCGTCCATAGGAGATGATGTAAGCCATATCATTCCTGTTTGTGCTGGAGCCTTACTAAAAGTAGCGTTACGTCTGTCAACCATTGCTGTATAAAGTTTAGTTCTGGTTTCTACAAGTCTCTCATCTGCAATCTTTGGTGAAGGCATATTAGCCTCGTCCAAACACCCAAATAGTAAGTCTGTACCAGTAATTACGTTTACAGATGAACCTGCTTTAAGAAGGATATTATTAGTTACTTGAACTCCTTTTTTGTCTAAGTTAGAAAAAGATAAGTTATTTGTAATAATATCTACAAAATAAGGTGATAAAGTTAGCCCCTTATGAATATCTTCACCTAACTGTGAGCAAGCAGTAGGGTTATCTTTAGATAGAAAAATAAAGCATATATTTGCAGAATTTTTAATATTTAAAGTTCTTGAAGGTGAAATCATACAAAGAAGCAAATAAAGCTCATATAAAGCTGAAACTACTATTACAGTACTCTTACCAGCTCTTGTGGCACAAGATAATAATGCTTCATTATACCTTTTACAAAATGGAGCAGGGTATATTTCTTTTAGTACATTGACCCACATTGGAAAAATAATGTCACCGTAAATATTTCCAAGGAAATAAGGGTCAAATATAAAAGTTTCAATATTAACAGGTTCTTCTTTATACAGTGATTTACCAACAAGTTCATAAATAACATGAGAACGGTCTTCATCATTTAACTCAGCGTACATCTCTGCAAACTGAGCAATCTTTGCATCATCAAAACCTCGTTCAACTTTTAAAAACTCGTTTATAGCTTCATCAAACATGATTACCCCTTAGTATAGTTACTGTTTAAAAAGCCCATTACCTTAGTTAATCTATTATTATCCATCGACTGAATAGTTCTTTCACGTCTATCTGACCCTATTAACATCTCACGAGCAATTTCGGTTTGCTGAATAAACTTATAGGCATCATAAATACAACGAATATGAAGTTCTCGTTCTTTAAGTTTTACCTTTAGGTACTCTATCATCTCCTTAATTGTCATTTGAGACATAGTAGAGTCAATAATACCTGTTAATTCATCAATTTCTCCACGAACACGAGAGTCATCTGCAATATGCTGTTTAGTCATTTCAACAAGATTACTAATAGTTACTGATTGATTATTATCATTGGTAACAATAGTCGCAGAAGGATATACAGTTATCTTCTTACTTTCTTCATTTTCGGTATCTTCTGAAAAATCAGGATTAAAATCGAATTCATCTGCCATACTAATTTAATTCTCCATATAATCTTTTATTTCAGAAGATAATTTAATGGAGTACTGTAATGCGTTAACTATATTATCTTTCTCATTATGAGTAAGTTCCTTATTACTTAACATTTTTAAAATAGATTCAATCTCTAAATTATTCCTCATTAAATCTTCTACAGATTTATCTATAGAATTAATCATCTGAAAATAGTTAAGTTTTTCTCCAGTTTTAATATTCTTAAACCCTCGCTTCATTTGTAGCATCCTCAACCAAAGTAACCTTCTTAAATAAATTTCCAATTTCTTTCACAGATAATGCTCTATAATCAGAAACAGTCATATTTGGAAAATATTTTTCTATCATATGTTCTATAAGAGTACAATCAGTGAATAAGACTCCATCAATACTAATAGAATTACCTCGTCTAGTTATTCCCAAACGTTTATCCATTATTTGCTCGTCTGTATAAAAAGTTTCCCCATCACTATATCCAGTAGTTATGTAGTAGGTCATAACATCCTTAATATGTTGCTCTTCTTCAGTAAGAATAACAGGTACAAGTTCAATTTTAACTTGTTTTTCTTTTAAAACTTCACCCTTATCGTCACAAACAAGATTTCCGTCTTCATCAACAACATCTACTTCTAATCTGATGTAATTCTTGTTTTTAATATTTCTAATATTTTTATAAATCCTATTAGCCATCTTAGAAAGTTGGCTACCTTTTCTCACACCCATTTTAGACATATTTGAAAATAACGAAATATACGCCCAAAATATTTTTTCTGAAATATTATACATACTTAGCAACTGTGGAAACGGTATATCATACTCATAACTAAGTACAAAAAGAAAAGCTGTCTCATAGCTTAGTCTAAATTCATTTAAATTTCCCATAGTATTCTCTCCCCAAATAATATTAATCTAATAAACCTTTTAACAAAGTTTTAAATAGAACTTCCTTTAATTTAACCATATCTTTTTCTACTTTTTTATCAAAAGTAATTTTACCCTTAAAATAATTTTTATCTAAATAATCTTCTAAATCAGAAAAATTAAAAGTATCTCTGAATTCCTCTTTTATAGAATTATTATAAGACTCATCTAAAGACGCATCATTACCAACCTTATTGTAACGTCTATGTTGTGCTGTTGTTATTGTAGTACCATAACCCCTAGTCCAAGTTCTAATAAATGTTGCTAAAGTACCTTTAGTTGGGTCGTACTTATCAATAATTTTTCTCAAAACATATGCATAACAATCTTCAACATCTTCTTGATTATATGAAATTTGTCTTTTTCCATCTCTATAGTATCCTTTATATACTAAGTCTGGCATAAGCCTTGATTTAATTAAAGAAGATGCTTCAATAAAAAATTGGTCTGAATTTAATTTACCCTGTTCGTATAATCTCTGAATATTATTAGGTTTCTTTGGAACTGTAATATTATTCTCAGCAAGAACATCTGATACAGCTTTTTTGTTTAAACCAAGCATACTAGAAATTTCATTAACAGTGTACTTATCATTCCCTAAAGAGCAAATTTGTTCTAAATCTTCTGATGTAAAATCAGGTCTTTTTTTCAAAGGTCCCCTCGCCTTTGCTTCTTTTTTAACCATAGTGCAGTTCTTCCCCCAATATTCAATAACTAATCAATTATATTAAAAACTAATCCTAAATTCTCTGCCAAAAAATTATCACCTGATAAAGAATTCTCTTCATTAACAGAATAGTTAGAATTAAGTTTTCCACACTTAGGGCAGGATTTCATTGAATTTGAATATACTTCAGAACATTCTGGGCAACGTGTATATCCGTTATTAGTTGGTTGTACCATATAAACATACCTCCGCATTATTTAACACACAATTATATTATAAAAATATAAAATTAAACAGATAAAGTAACTCCTTTAACTAAGCCTTTTACTTTTAGTTTTAATTGTTCTCTTAACTGTTTTAATTCTGCGGGGTGGTTAATATATTCACCAGCATCTTTAAAATTATTATACTTCAATATATCAACTGAACATCCTAAATTTGAAAGTTTCATTTTATCTTTAGGTGCTTCTCTATGTCCAGTTTCATCATTATCATAAGCTAGTATAATTTTATCTGTTATATTAGCTAAGATATTAGCATTTAATCTTAAAGCACTAGTGTTATTAGATAAAGTGTAGGGGTAAAACTGCTTAAGTACAATAGCATCTTTAACTCCTTCACATACAACAATAGGCATACATGTAGCATGTCTATCATAATTTTTAAAGTCATTAAAAAATCCAAACATATATGGAACTCTTTTAACTTTATTTTTAAAAGGTTTATATATAGAAGCGTAGTCATGACCGAATAATGACCTATATATAAACCCAACATAGTCTCCAGAAGGAGACTGGATAGGAACACTATAGAAATATCTATTTGATGTTCCATTACGGTCAGTTGTAAAATGTTTTAATTTTTCAGTTTTAACAAGCAAACTATAGGAATTATCTCTATCAATGACTCTTATATCTACATTAGCTAATGAAAATATTTTATAAGTTTCATTATTTAATGGAGACATCTCTTTTATAGAACGTCCGCTCTCGTGTAATTCTATATAATCATTGAAATTTAAACTTTTCTGTTCAGTATAATTCCCTATCATACTAAAATTATAACAAAAGTTAACATACTTGTCAACTATAAATATGAAAATATTTTATATAAAAAATGAGAGGTTAGATATTAGAATATCTAACCTCTCATTTATATCTAGTAAAACTAACCTAATTAAAGGCTATTTTAGGTGTCTCGTCACGATTTGAGCTGTGGAAGTATTGTTACTTACCGAACATTAATTTCCAATTATGCTATTATCTGTTACCCTATTTTACATAGGTCTCTTTTGATGTAGGAGATACTAAAGCTGAATTTAGACACCATTACTTAGTCAACTCCTCAGTTTATGTAATAACAGTAGGTAATACTCTTAATAATTATCATTATTAAGAAGATTATTTATTACAGTAATGTTATTATCATTATCAATGTTATTATTCTTATTATGTGGTTTCATTCATTGTACGCTTCTATCCTGCACTTCCATAAATAAAAATTTATGGCTACCGTCTCTCATACGTTAAAGCAACTAACCTTATAGGTCGGTTGGTAATTTGTTCATTAGTAGGCATTAAGTAGGTAATGCTGGTACACTATTTCAACAGCTTTTTAGTTCATCTGGTAGCACTAGCAATGCTATTATTCCAAATACGCACCCTACAAGACGTTATTTTTGTTGTTTACATTTTTGAGATTTTCACTCTGGGCGATACTCTATTGCTCTCTAGAAATCAAGTAAACACACCCTTAGTAGTTTTTACCTAGTATTTAATTATCAAAGTTCAAAAATTAAAATTGTTATAACTTAATCTTATTATAAAAGGAAAAGATTTATTTGTCAACTACCTGT
>NFZD01000175.1_pt1 | contig 22430 bp, 14 predicted proteins | sample 1095381 | NCBI WGS metagenome assembly NFZD01 (sample SAMN03609891, study PRJNA323583) | gut metagenome | isolation source: feces | host: Rattus norvegicus | place: Denmark: Riget | collected 2013 | reverse complement strand
GTCTGCCTCAAAGTCAGAACGGCTTTCAGACTTACTAAACGTCCAATAAATATTTTCCCCAAGCTGTTTATCCAAAATGGATGTATAACCATCACAATTCTTGGCATTCTTCCAACCAACGACTAAGATGGGTTTGGTAGAATCTGCCAACGAAATATCATTGACTTGCTCTACAACCCCATCTATGTCTTTCAGTTTTCTATCCGTAACAATGTATCCTAAAATTTTCATAACATTCTAAATATATGCAAAGATATATAAAAAATGTTAAAAAACCAAATTTAAGATAAATCAGGCGTATTATTTATGCCAAGACCCTCAGATACTAGGCTAGGCATTCTCCATATACATACTGAATAGTTACCGTCTCTATCCTTACCTCCTGGATAGCATGAAAGTGCTCTCTGAATGCAGTCACTACGCCAATCTTTACCAGTCCACATTACGCCATGAGAAGTTGCTCTCCCTCTACTATCATAAACGTGGAATGTTGCTATATCGCCTGGACAAAATGAACTTGTTGGTAGTTTTTCTGCATCTGATAGGTGTCCGTGCCATACCATATTAAATCCATTTCCTTTAAACCATTTCCTTGTTGTAACGTGCTTTGATGTTGCAACACCCTTGGGACTCCACCATTTAAGATTAATGCCAATACGTTTATACCAAGTTGTTGGGCCATATGTACAGTATCCTCTATATGCTTTGCTCCCAAATACTCTAGCATCCATTAGCTTATAATTCTTTTTTAATTTGTCGAAATCCATATAATCCAATGCTTTTCCGTTGTTTGCAACGTCAAGAAGAATATAAAGTCTAGTATTAGGTTTGATATTTCCATTATAGCCCTCTAATGAACCACTGCTACCTCCGTCAATACCACTACCATTTCTAGTACTTACCAATGTGTTACAATCTTGTGGTTCATACTTATCAAGACCGCTTAAATCTTTAAGCTGCGGAACTTCTTTTTTAAAGTTATCATCCTTACCAACAGTAGCTCTTCTCTTAGCCAAAGGTTTTAATAACATGGCGTTATTTTGACCTTCTCCAGTAGGTATCTCTGGTGATGTTTTCATACCTGTTGACTGACCTACTTGTGTTACCCAAACACCTTTTGAATTCATGTTTGGCGATTGTGATACCTTACAGTAAATTGACGTTGGTGCAACATCTGTTTGAAGCCCTCCATTTGGATAAACCCAACCAATATCTTGAATATAATTGTAATATTCACTATTAAGAATCATATCAAAAACATTTGGTAACTTATCAGTCTTTCCGTTATCTTGTATAATCCTAATGTAATCGTTAGGTTTATCTTCTCTTTTAAGTTTAGTTGAGATAGATGGAGTATCTTGTGCTGACTTGTCAACAGCATTAAAGAATGCTGTCTTAATGTCATCTTTCTTATCAGTAGTTTCTGTACTTAGTGATTTAGTTGGAGTTGTGGAAACCCCATTTAAGTATTTACATACTCTTTTATATGTTCCACCGTTGCCATCTTTACCCATAATACTTACTGTGTATTTATCACCAGAACATTTTTTGTCTGGGTGTTCTGGGTCATCAGAACAATATGAAAGACCTTTAGGGTTTTTACCGCCAATATTTTGTATTATATTGAAGTACTCTCTCCAGTTTGTTTTTTGTAATGCTCCTGGAAAATTCTTTTCATAAACATTTTTTACTCCATAATCAACAAAATCTTCAATACTATTAAATGCTTTACATTTTCCTCCTGGCGTAAATCCACCATAATTATGAGCTGCACACTGTGTTTGACCCCATCCACATTCTTGTGCTTCTTGAGCCACAATTATTTTAGCAATTTCACTATTAACCCCTTTAGATAGCCATGCATGAAACATTGCTATTGTCCAAGCCTTTTGTTTTTCTTCGGTAGTAGAACCAGTGAATTTAGGGCCTTTTTGGTCTCCTTCCCACACGCCACCTAAAGCATTAGACTCCCACAATGGGTAAATCTTGTATGGACAGTCGTTATCTGTATCTGCCAAAAGTTGTCTTTCATTTTCGAACTCAGGATACCTAGCATTAGTAGCATCAATATCTCCATCAGTGAATATATCCTCTATCAATGTATTTGAAACATTAGCCATACGGCATCCAGTGAAATTGGTAGTCATAGCGCCAGGTCTTATTGAATGTTTAACTTTCATAATCAAATATGAACCCCTAAACATAGGAACATTCAAAAGTACAAAATACATCAATGGCTGTACCCATGCACACCCCATCATTTCAACATCGCAAGTATATGATTGTGAAGCATATACATCATATAAGTCTTGTGATTTAATAGACTTCTCGCCACTAGATGTGGCAGCAAATATGATAGCATGTTTAGCTCTAATTGCTTGCTCGGTAGCTACTGGACTCTGCATGTTTATGTTAACTTTTTTGAAATAACTCTGATATTGTTTTCCATATGATACACCAAATGCTGGTATTCTATAATATCCATCTTCTTCATTACCCTTACTTCTAATTGCCATTGGTGTTTCAAACTCATCATTCAGCATGAATCCGTCATTAGTGTATTCACCATTTGGTATGTTAAGATTTTTTGAAGGTTGATAAGGATAAACAACTACGAAACTTGGATATTTGTTAATCGCACTCCATTTTATACTGTTGTATGATATTGGTGTAAACATTTCATTCATGGAATTAGGCTTTCTCAAATCAGCAAAATTCTGTATTGACATAAGCATTGACTTACTAGCTGAATACATATCAGCCATGAAGCCTAAAAGCATTGTATTAATATCTTCATAACTTAGTAGAGCTTCTACCTTCTCAGCAATAATCTTAGGGTTAATCAATAGCTTGTTACTAATATCATTATAGTATGAATCTATGAAATAGAACTTATGACCCATTTCTTCACCATTAGTTATAAAGAATGACTCTAACTGCCAATCTTTAAACGATGACATAGGAATCCATTTATCATAAAGCTGCTTCATATATCTATAAAGCTCTTTCTTCATATCTGGTGTTGTCTTATGCGGTTCATCAGTTGTCTTAACAATGTTACCATTTTTATCTTCAACAACATTTATATGATAAAGCTCTTTTAGCCTATCTATAAAGCCTTTAAGATATGATTTAGCTGTACCTTCAGATAATACATAGCTTCCTCTGCTTTCATTAGTATGGTGATTCACAGATAGTCTAACAATACAAACTGCTTTAAGTAGTTCATTGGTTAATGATTGAACCGTTTCATTATTCTGGTTAAGAACTTTTCTAGCAGATATTGTTTTTCCATCTTTCTCATACGTTGGCAAATAACAAGAACTATTTTTATCAAATAATTTTGCAGCATAATTTTTATTTGCAGAAATCCAATCTATATAGTATTTTTCATATTGGTGTTTTGCTACTTTACTAAGCTTTGATATGTAAACAAATAATTCTTTTGAATAAGAATCTAATGAATTTTCTACAGGTAAATATAAAGCAGCTTTTTTCCTTAATCCATCTGCTGACAAATCTGCATGTATACCACCACTAGCAAATATAATAGCACCAATTTGCAAAACAGCTAATTTAGGAAGATACGTTACAGTGTGATTATTAGCTATATATTTTCCTATTTCATCAGTATTAAGCAAAATACCCATTAAACATAATGTTAATTTTGCTTCTGGTTCACTTAATGTATATTTTCCAACGCTTCTTCCTGCTAACGGATTAATTCCTTGATTTGCCAATGAAGTATGCCTATTTACATAATAAGTTTTTTTATCACTTATTGACATTCCAAATACCTCTGTTATAACACAGTTAGTAAAATTGGCATTCTCAGATTGCGTTGAAAACGTATCATTTAATCTTTCATTTTCATACGCATGTGTATTTCCGCTAATAACAACACATGCCATGCCATCCTTAATTATGGCTTTCTGTGGTTGTTCTTGAGTAGTAACAACTTTTGATGAAATTGAATGAATTCTAGGAACTGTTGCAAAGTTGCCATAACTGCTTGCATTGTCAAATGAACAAGCTGACGAAATCCATTCATATATTTCAGTATATCCACTATCCGCACTAGTGTTAGCACCTTGCAATTGTTCTTTAATTGCTTTAGGATTATCCAATATTAAAGTAGTTCCATATCCATAGTTATCAGTTGTATTAACTGTTGAATCAGTAACCCCAGTAGGTATGTTCCATAATGATATATTACCTTCTGAATTCGTTATTTTATCACCTTGGTTAAGTAAATCATGCGCCTCTTTAAGCTTTCCATATGAAATATCTTGGATTGGATATATGGCATTTCCGTAGCTAGTTTTTCTTACTCTATATCCGTCTAACCAAAGATTAGGGCCTTTGGTAAACAACGGAGTATTGCCCCAAGGCATATCAGTACCACCACTTGTTACATAAGAAATGATATTATCTCCAGAGAATACACCATTTCTTATCATGGTAATGATTTTATCATTTGTTATCTTAGTGGTATCATAAAAATTCTCAGCCTCAACTCTACCGACTAATTCAGGATTTCTTGTTCCAAAAAAACTACTTCCTTGTTCCTTTCTAAAATAATTGATTGCCAATATATCAAACATACGCATTGCAATGCGTCCAGCAAGAGCATAACCAGTTTCATCTGCTGACACATCGCTAGATGCTCCATAAGGAGGTTTGTTTATATAAAAGTCAAATGATGTTAAAGGGTGTTTTATAATAGCCTTTTCAGAAGCCTCAACAGATACGGCTTTTTTACTTTCTTCTTCTGCTCTTTTTGCATCTTTATATAATGCAACTACCTTTTCAGCACCATTAAATAAGCCATTAATGAAGTCTACCTCTTGGAATCCAATACCACTAGTGAACTCACCAACCCAAGTATCTTCGTTTTTTGTGATACCATCATCACCAACAACTGGTCTATAAACTCTTGGGAATGGTGGTATTTCAGGGTCTGCCGTTGCATTTGGAACATCTAGGTTTTCTCCTGGATTCACACCTAATTGCTTGGCAGTTCTACCTTCACAAGCACTAACGCAATCATATAATTGTTTCATCAATGTCTCTAGGTGTGCCATCATAATCCTAGTAAAGTTTTCAACAGAAGGATGCCACCCTAAAAGTTTAAACATTTCCTTATTTAGTGCTTTTATTCTTCTTTCATCTTCTTTTTCTTTAGGATTTCTGTTTGCATCTGCTTGCAACGCTTTGATTCTGTCATCAATATAACGGTAATCAACATCAATAGAGTAGCAATCAATGTATTGGTCTACACCATCATTATATATTACACCTAATACATGCTTTTTATGCTGCTCTGCATCTGCATCAGCAGTATCTCCGCTATATTCTACGCCTCTAAAAACTTTACTGAATACATCAGTTTGTGGTAAGTTATTACCTTTATGAAATCCATTAAATACTATTTCATTTTTATCATTAACGAAAAGCCTATTAAATAGATTTGCTCTCTTAAAAGCAGAAAAATCTTTAGAGACATTTTCTATTTTTCTAAACTTGTGGTTTTCTTGGTTATATTCGTCAATTGCAGAATTAAGGTTTTGGTGTATTTCTTTAAACTCATCAGTAAAAGTATTTTCATACACATATGCCAAGTTTAATAGTTCCTCTTGACCAGCTGTTTTATTATTTGTTAGAATAAGTAATCTATAATAGCATCCTTTATCTTTAAATGGATATACATATTCTTTACCATATTTTTCACAACATATGTTATATAAAGTTGAATACCATAAAGTATATAAATCTTTTAGGTTATTCAACTTATCTATTTCTCCTGCATGTGTTTTCTCTTCATCTGTTACAATAGTTGCCTCGCCTTTTGCGTTCTTTAATGCTATCTTAACATTTCTGGATATTTCATACAGCGTAGGCATATTGTCTCTAGCCGTTTTCTCCTTATTTTGGATAGTGAAACGACCAGAGTTTATCTCTTGAACCCAATATTTGTTAAAATCACCCTCTTTACCACCATAATCAGAGTATGGGGCAGCAAGTAAGGCATCCATAACAATATCAGTCAAGAAAGAATAGCTATAACCTATAAATCTAGTGTTAATATCAAAATCACCAGTATCTGAATTAAAACTAGTTTCAAATTTATCACATAAAACCTCATACGTAACTGGTTTACCATAAAATCCTTTAATTGTTATGGTAAACTTTGGCATAGGAACTTTGAAAAAGCACTGGAAAAAAGATTGAGCAACATTATCTGCATTAATACCGCCAATTCCTTGGTATGAATTTGTTCTACTTAATTCTGTAGGCTGAAATAAAGAAAGTCCTCTAACATCAGTGAATTTGATGTTGATGATTGGCACACATGATTTTTGGTATTCTATGTCAACTGACTTAACGCCAATTAATTCAGTAGTACCATAGTTTATTAAGTCACCAACATACATATCAGCATAGTTTGTTGTCAAAAAATTTATGTTGTGATTCTCAGCATCGTTACATTCGATTTTAGTACCACCCATAAAATTAACAACAGACGTTCCATTGCTTTGATTTGTTGTATAAGATAGAATCAAAACATCTTTCGTAACAGTTTCATTTTTAGAAATGTTCTTTCTGCTACAAACTTCAACCTCAAGATTAAGCATTATTGAATAATCCTCCAATCTTGGTGCTCTTTCATAATCATCCTTAAGAGCCAAGTTTAAGAAAGTTCCACCACTGAATTCTCCCTTAACTGCGCTAAAATTAGGCTCTATATAATTAACACTTGAATGAGGTGTTGGCATAAATTTATTGGTTTAATCCGTACAAATTATTGTATTTTTTAATATTAGCCTCATATCCTTGTATTGCGTTGTCCAATGGATATGGGATACGTAACCTTGTGTGGCTCTTTATCTTGAACTCTAAAGAGCCAGCTTCTGGATTTGCTTGCAATATTAACCAACCATAATTAGGGTCTCCGTAATATTGATATGAAAGCAAATCCAATCTTGTCTTACCGACTTCATAATAAACATAAAGGTCTGAGTTAGAAGAAGGTACTTCAATGGATGGTATTTTTTTGTAAGTACCATCCACTATAAATGATTTATATCTATTATAGGTTGTCATAATTATAATTGATATTCTGCTTTACTTAATTTCTGTTTATCTGCCCATTTATGGTTTGTATCGCCTTCAACATCAGTAATTGCGACATCACTTACTGTTATTGCTGTCTGATATTTCCTTTTCTTTGGTTCACCTGTTTTTATCATATCAGGATAAGAATATGGTTTAAATTTAACCTCATGTCCATTACCATCTGGGTCATACTGTACCATTTCAGCACGGTTATCATAAACACTAGTATTTGCATAGTAGTTGAACGATACAGCATTCTGTAGACGTGAAATAGGACCAGCTAGGTCACTACCGCCTAAGAATACAAAGTTCAATGAAACCTTTGCAAACATTGGCATTACACCAATACCCTCTGGATTCAAATCCCACTGTGGAGTTTCATACTGAATACTAATACTGTTAACAACAATCTTTGTATAATAGAAATCTCCAAGTCTCAATACACATATTGGTGGTCTACCAAACGCTAGATTATATGCGGTAGTAGAACCTTGGTCTGAACTACCTACTGTAGAGCCTTGTCTTGTGCATTGATGTAAGAATGTCAACCTTGCATTAAACCCTTCTGGTGATATTGAATGGAACGCTGGGTCAAAATATTTTATTTTATCTGTTATTAAATGATGCAAGAATGGGTCATTCTTTTCTAACAATTCGAAGAACTCACCCTCATTATCATAACGTTCAACAATACCTTTTTGAACACCTGTAATACCTGTTTGGTTTTGAAGTTGTGAATTATCAAAATCCCAAGACATGTCATTAAGATACTTTTCATCAGTAACACCAAGAATCTTTAGAAGTTTAATTCTATCTTCTTTAGGCGTACTCTGGAAAGCTGTAGTCCAAGCATTTTTGGCAATATCTATTAATCTGTTTGGTTTCTTAATCTTGTTTGAGTCTTGACCGTTAGGTATTGACACTTTATCAATCTGATTCAATGGGGCATTTGTATTTACATCAGTTTTACCATTTTCGACAGATGATGATTCTGCTGTTGCAGCAGTTTCAATACTAGTCTCATTGTATTTGATAATTACAGATGCACTACGCCACATTTTAACAGTCTTATCACTGTTATCTCCCTTATCGACATTGTTTTTTGGACTTTCCTTTTTAGTTCTACTTGTTGCTTTGTCTATTTCAGGGAATTTATTATTCTGCATCCATTTCTTGAATGTAAGTGCTCTGTTATTAGACAATGTATCATTTGATGCAGCATAACCTTGATAAGAAGCATGTCCTTCAAATTTGATTTCAGTAATTTTGAACCTTTCTTGGTTTTCCATTAACTCCTTTACGATTTTAACGTTACTTGAATCAAATTGTCCGCTTAACAATTGCTCTGCTTTTTTACCTTCCAATGCGACAAACATATCAGCAAAACTAATGAGTGTTGTATTTTCATCAGTTGTATTTAATCCAAATGCTTTTGCAATTGACTCGTTTTCCTTAACGCTTTTATAGCCTTTATTACAGTTCAAGCCAAAATCTTTTGTATCAACATAACTATCTGGTCTAGAAAGCTGATTATTCTCATATGCCTTATCAACACGATAGTACCAACGTCTGCGATACCATTGGTGTGTAGCACCTGTCAAATTAGATTTTGTTGCAGCACCCTTCATAGACATTGCTTTTGAGCCAACTATTTTAGCCAATGTATAAGTTTTACCTCCATAATCAACAATTTTCTTGTTTCCATTTTCGTCAGTTAAATATTGACCCTTCCTTTCTTTTGAAACAGTATCGGCATATGTCTTTTTTATTATTTCATAATCAGGATTCAAATTCTTCGTAACTATTGATATATTACCGTTTATTTCATATCCACTATTAGTTGTTTTTGAATCTATTTGTGTAGGTATATCTTCTGCATCGTTTTTATCATTGATAAATTTCTGAGTACCAATACCATTCATAAGATAATAAATGGCATTAACTTTGCCACTAGCCTTACTTGGGGTATCATCTACGCCACTATAGTTATTTGGATAGTAAAGTACACAGTGTATTGCCTTTTCAGTAATTGTTGGTTCATGTACCTCTGGCTCTAGTGGGTCTTCCTTAACTGGAGGTTTCACATCCTCAGTAACTGGTGGCTTTCTAACTCTCTTCCTAAACTCTTGTGGTTTAGCCGTTAATATTTCACAACCAGCAAAGAATCTTAAAAGAGTATTTTCTTGGTTTTCTACTTCATCAATACCACCACTATTACCAGGTATCAATGTTTTTCCATCGTTTTTCAATCCATTACGTTCATGACCAGTCCAATAGTCAAGTATTGCTGGGTGGTCAATCAACAGTGTAAATGATAAATTACCACGTCTTTCTGTATCAGTATATGTATATACTTTTTCGCCTCTACCGATAAATTGGTTTGCATTCCAGTTTACGCTTACATCCTCACTGAATGAAAGGTCATAAGGTGGAAACCACATTATACGTCCACCAAGAGGTCCTTTTTGCTCTGGTGACAAACCAAATTGGTCGTATTCATCATGTACTATATTTTCACTCTTCCATGCTAAGTTCTCAATTGAGAACATACATTTTTTGGTTGATACAGCTTTCTCATCATCTTCCCTATGTTCGAAATAATCTTTAATCTTGGCAGTAGGAGCAATATTAACCATACTATTTCGGTAATTCAATACACCATAAGTATCTAATCTCTTACTACCGCCATCAAATCCATATTTCTCATTTTCTTTTGTTCTGAATCCTACTGTATCATAGCCAGTACTTGTTTCAGCTTTTTCTAGCTGTTCTTTTGTTTCTTTGTCAAATGGTCTTATTGCCCTAGCCAATTGATTATATTGGTGATGATAAGTCCACACTCTACAGTATGGATTCTCATATCCATTTTCTTCAGTTTTCTTTGTCTTTAATAGGTTTCTACCATGAGATTGACCATATGCTTCACTATATGCTGTTTGAGTAATGTCTTCTTTGTCTCTAGAATCCATTGAATTGGTGTGGAATCTTGCAATAAGTGTCTTATATTTACCATTATTAAAATTATCATTGGTTTTTTTAAGCATATCGCAAGTATCCATAGTATTTGCGAAGCTAGCAATTCCACCAAAATATACACCAGGGTTTCCTCCTGCTTCGGTGTTGTTCATAGCACCTATTCCTTTGTTGTTGGTATACCCATCATCTGATTCAGCGTATGAAAACAAAGTACCATGACCACTCATTAGCTCTGAGGTGTGCTCGAACTCTACCTCTGGCATCCATCTATCCAATAGGTTTTTTGGGTCATCGTAAGGATTCGCAAATCTTACTGTAGGCTTTTCCTTATAGAAGGTAAACTTAGGGCATTCATTTGAATTATAATCCATAACATTCGTACCCATGTTATAATTTCTTCTAACATGGTCAAAGATATAGAGATAGTTTTTACCCAGTAAACTAATAGGCTCACGCCCAAGGGCTTGAACTATAAACATAATATCCTCGTATGAATTAGCCATACCAACTGACCTATTGATAAAATTACTATTACTCAATAGGTCAGCCGTAACATTGCCCAACTCTTTCAAAAAGTTTGCCATATATATAAAATATAATTTATTCTTTACCTTATTTAAAGATTAACGACCCCAATAAGTAGTTGTACCAAGACTTCCTCTCAAGGTTGCATTATCATTCATGAATCTTCCTCCGTTCATATCATTGTTAATTGACTGCTTAATTAAGTCTTTCAAAGATGATATAAACGTTGTATCAGATAACAACTGATTTATATCTAAATTCTTTGTAACAGTTCCTGCATCTAGTTTAAGCGTTCCATTTACATTTAAATTAATATCTTTAACAATTATTTCTCCACCCTTATTGTATGAATACTCAGTATAGTCTGATTTAGGTATTTTCCTAAACGAATTTTCGCCAAATGGTACAGTCTTAATATTATTGTTAGTATTCAAAGCAGATGATACTATATTTGAATTGCTATTGAAAATCGTTGACAAGATATTACTTAATATATTACCGCCAACATTATTGTGTATTTTTGAATACTTATTGGATGCATTATAATATGTAACACCATTGGATGAGCCTATCTTTGTCAATATACTTGATGCATTTTGTATGAACTTAAATAATTGAGCTTGCTGGTCTTTATTCAATACCATTTCACCACTGTTCAAACTAGTAAGTATCCTATCACCACTGTATGAATTACCACCAACTATACCACCATCAGCATGTTTTTCACTCATAACAGCATTTTTAGCTAGATTCCAAAGACGTTCTAATTTATTATCAGAATTCCACCAATTTTTCAAACTATTCCAAGCATTTTTAATTGTGTCAATAGGATGTAAAATTAATTTTCCAAATCCTTCTATTGCACTTATAAATAATCTAATTGGGGTAGTTATCATATTAAAGGCAACGCTTAAATATCCACCCCTTTCTTCTATATCTTTATTCACTGCTGATAATGCTGAGCCAACCTTTTCTTTAGCCCAATTGAATGCTTCTTTGCCGCCTTCTATAATACTATCGCCTACTGATTTTGCATAATCAATAAAATCTTTATCAGCATTTTCTGGTAAGCTTTTCCAAGTGTCATAAGCACCTTTAATAGCACCAACAGCAGCACCTATACCACCGCCAACAGCAGTTCCAAGTCCAGGAATTACGCTACCTATTGTTGCTCCCAATGCTCCATATTCAGCGGCTGTACTTGCCATTTTTGCTCCGTAATGAACTGCGCCACCTTTTTTTATTTTGCCCTTATTAACTAAATAATCAGTCGCCATATTTCCAGCAACTCCAAGAATAGCAGCGCCACCTTTTACAGAAGCCCTTAATGCTTTTGAATTTCTCCAAAGGCTTTTCGCACCGTGTAATGTTTTCCTTAAAACATTACCTTTTGTCATTCTAAAAGCGTTTCTAGCATAGTTTTTTGCTTGCTTCCATGAATGATTAGCCCCTCCTTTACCTAAAATATCATATCCTTTTTTCCTAACTGCTTTTGCGCCTTGCAAAGTTTTACCGCCTAACCATTTAGCACCTTTTGCAGCCGTTTTAGCCGCACTCCAAAAACCTTTTGCGCCTGCTTTTAAACCTTTCCCAATGCCGCCTAATACTTTTGCTCCAAGTTTTCCACCAAGGGTTGTACCACCTGGTAATGATACCCCCAAAATTTTTTTTCCAGCCCATAATGCAATCAATAATGGCCAGTGTTTTGTTAGCCAAGCTGTAACACCAAAAACTCCTTTGGCAACATTTTTAATTGTTTCTTTATTTTCCCTCAGCCAATCTAATGCGGTTTTTACAATTTCTCCTACGTTTCTTCCTATTTCAACGACTGATGGCTGTACTTCTTTAGCAAAATTCTTAATTGCTGTTGTTGCTCCTGGAATATATTGGTTTAAATATTTTGCAATACTAGCCGCAAACGAATCTCCAATACCATCTATTTGCTGTTGTATATCAGTTAATGTTTCTGCTTGCTTTTGCATTATGTCTTTCTCAGACATATTATCGAACTTTTGGAGTTCTTCCAAAATTGACTCATCAAGTCCATTTTTTGTAATATCATGTGCTTTTCCACTAACATCATTAATCATTAAATGCCCAGTGTTAGTATCAACATATGACCTATTTAAAACAGCATCTCTATTTTCTTTTGAAATTTTACCTAACTCAGTACTGTATGCCCCTTCTTTATATTTAATTTCAGCTTGTTTCTTAGCAATTGACATAGCCTCATCCATGCTAATACCCATTGCTTGAGCAATGTTTTTAACAAAGTCACGGTTCATACCATTAACGTTTGCCATACCAGTTTTAGCATCAAATTGAGCATAGCCACCAAGCATTTTAGTCATTCTCTCTGTAAATGCCTCTGGGTCATAATTTGCCTCATAAGCCATTGTCAATGGATTTGAGCCATAAGCTCCAGCAGCACCACCAAGCATTTGCAATTGTGCTGAAGATTCTATTGCTGAATCCAAATCCATAAACTTATTTGCAGCATTTTCAACCGATTGCAAGTTAAAACCAAGTTTCTCAGAAAGTGCTGTCATTCTAATGATGCCATTAACCCCATCACGGAATGACAATTTGTTAGCCAAAGAAAGATTTTTAGCAACCTCTTTACTGAATTTAGCTACATTTAATCCACTCTTAGCTGCTGTAGCGTATGCTTTTGAAACTGCTCCTTGCACAGTGCTTAACTGAGCACCCATGTGGTTCATCATCTGCTCAGTAAACTGATTTGCAGTTCCAGCACCAACTAATTTGTTGATTTGAACTTGTCTTTCTGCTTCAGCTTCATTAAGCATATACTGCTTACTAGTAGCATCAACAATACCTCTTTGCACTTCTTTTATTGCATCTACTGCAACGCCATATTTAAGTGCTAGTTTTTCAGTTCTTTCAGTGAGGACTTGGGTATATGCTTGTGCTTCCCTTGCGCTAAGTCCAACTTCCCTAGCAAATGCAATACCCTCCTTGTGGAATTGTACAGTGACTTGGAAACCCTTACTAATTAAAGAAGTCATCATTCCTAACGCACCGTTAATTCCACCTCCTATAACGCTTGCTATCTGTGTAAATATTGCTAATAATGCTTGTGGCATATATGATAGATTTTTAAGAATATTTTATTAATTTACTATATAAATAGACGTATTTACATTTTTTAACATTATTTATTTTGCCGATTTAAAATTATTTCGTACATTTGCATCAAGAAACAATAAAGACAAATATAACTATGAGATTTTATCAAGAGTGGAAAGGTATCATTTGGGAATTCAATTCTGTTGGGGAATTCCTACTACATATTGTATGTAGAATAATAGGTGGTATTATCGGTTTCGGAATTTTATATTTAATTATTTTATGGCTAGCTTGGTATGGTAGTAAATGAGGTTAATCTTTTGGCATCGTTCCATTGCAACAACGAGAAATATTTCAACGGCACTCTTCCCATCCCACAGTTCAAAATATCCAATTCATATAGGACTTTGGGCTATTTTCACTGTGATGTTGACGAATATGGTGACTATTACAACGAAACCATAGAAGTAAGTGGCAACTATGACTATACTGAGGAACAATTTAGGAACATAATGATTCATGAAATGATTCATTACTACCTATTATACGTTGGATTGGATAACAGATGCACACACGGAAAGGAGTTTAAAAAAATGGCTAAAGAGTTCAATATAAAATATGGCTTCAATATCACAAAAACTATTGATTTAAGTGATTTTAAAATTAAAAAAGGTAATTCAAGCTTTATGTTTAAACTTTGTACTTTGTTCTGATATTTATATTGGAACATTTTTTTTTTATGAACAAAATCAAATCAATTATACGAGAAGAAATAGGTAGATTTATTATAAACGAAAACATAAATAATCTATCAAAATATGCAAACGCAATAAACGGTTATTTAAACCAAATGGCAAACATTGATAGTTTACAGCCACAAGTCAAACAAGTTACTATGAACTTTATGAAATATTGCATACAAATAATTCATGCAATAAACAGGTGTGTTCAAGCAAACAGTTTGAATGAAGGTTTAAGTAATTGGGGAATAAATATACCACCAGAATTAGGGGGTAATTTTTGGAATGATGCTGTAAGGGGATATTATAAGACAAAAAACTTTCTAACTAGAGGAAGAAATGGTATGTATAAAGGTAAAACATCTAATGGAATCAACCAAAATACATTACCATCTGTTAAATTGTCAGAGTTATTAAGAAACCTGCCTAGTTGGGAAAACCAATGTATTAGGTATCAATTAAACACAAAAATTGGTAATAATATAATTAATAGCATAATACAAAATTTATACCAATTAAATGCAGAATATACTAGTATGGTGCAAGCCACACAGCAACAAAATCAAAACGCCCAAGGTACAAATCCTTGAGCGTTTTTTGTCTTATATTAGTCCAATTTCCTCTGCAATATCATCACCATCAAGCCCTTGACTCATACTAGTGTAATTTGATATATTGCTGTTCGATGTAGAACTGCCACCGTTATTCATTGCATCATTTCTTGCATTTACATATTCAATGTACTTGTTAATATAGTATTTTCTATCCATTATGGGCATTTTTTCAAGAACATCAAACGGTATTTTTACGTACATATGGCAAGCAAATAACTCATCTTTAAGGTTTCTCTCATACATCGGAGATATTGAGGAAAACAGAATCGTCCCAGTTAAGAAAGGTCTTAAATGAGCCACCTCCAAGACTCTCTGGCCTTTCTATTTCGATGTCAAAATTAATTCCTGGCTTGTTGTCATTAATATATTTTCTCAGCATCAATGCATCTCTAGCTGGCATCTGATTAATATACTTCCTAATATACTCTCTATCATAATTACCATTTACCGCAACAATCTGCAACTGCATATTATTTGTCATAATCTTGGTGTACTCAGAATCATTCACCTCTTTCAGTTTCTTTGACCATTTTTCCATTGCTGAAATTGCTGCTCTAATTACTTTCTTATCGTTGCCATTAACATACTTATCGTTCATCAATGCAGCTTTTAATGATTCACTTTCTCTAGCAAGCATCATAGCCTTTGTTCCATAGCCCTCAAGTTCAGTTACTTGTCTAAGTTGTCTCTCTTGTTTTCTAGTTAAATATCTGAACTTAATCTTATCCTTCAAAATAGGTGTGGTATACTCAAAATGACCATTTTCATCGCCGATTAGTTTGAAATCCCTAGGTTTAAGCTTTGTTAAATCAATTGTTGTGTCGATTTGTTCGCTAGTATCTGGGTCATTAACAACAATTGGAAATTCTGGCCCATAGCTTGTTGCTCTCAAATATAATATAATTGCATCAGCATCGCCGCTTACCAAATCTTCTACATTTATTTCACTGTTAACAACCTTAGACTTGAGCAAGTAGTCAATTACGAGGCCATCTTTATATAAGTTTGGTGATGTGATGATATTCTCATCATAAGCAGTTAAAAATGCAACTGGAACTCTATCAACTTTATTCCTATAGCATTGGCCATTGCTAGGCAGTTGAATAATGTCATATTTCAAAGTTGGGTCAATATCATTGAAATTAGACTTGTCAGAAATAGTTGTCTCACTAGGTGTCATATCATATTCATCATTACTTGAAGTCTCTGCAATTTTAATTTCTTTTTCTTCTTCCATAATCTTGTTATTTTCTTCCAATATGTCAAAAATTGACATATCAGTATCTTGGAATAAATTTACTTGCTTAACTTCTTTTTTAGTGGAAGATAACGATGTCTTCTTAGTACCGCTACCTAATACAGTTGGGTCAATGCTATTGATATGGTCAATAACCTCTTGCTGCGCTCTCTCAATCTGCTTTACAGACTGTGTTTTACCTCTGCTCTCAGCTTCCTTTTTAGTTTTTTCCAACATTTTGTTGTTTTCCAAAAGAGTCTTAATCTCATTCTCTTGTTCTTCAGTCAACTTCTTTTTTGCCATAATTTAAATAAATAACTTTTATCTTATTGTGCTTCCCACTTTTTCTCATTGGGATTGTATTTTAATCTTTCTACATCAACAATACAATTGCTCGGAACATTATCGTATGTCCAATATGCAATCCCATTAGATGTCATGCCATCCCTATGAAACTCAACGTTTCTGTCTATCTTATTGGGGTCAATCATATAAAAATCGAACAAATGTTCATTTCTTTCATTGTCTTTCGAATAAGCAAGGTTCATTGATAGCCTTGCAATAACATCTGGCTGTGTTCTTGTTGAATAAAAATAAATTCTACTTTTGTAGTTAAATATCTCATTTTTAAATTTTGGGCAAAACCCAAATTTTAAAATTTTCTCCCTATTATAGGATGGTGAAACATGAATAAGCATTTCATGCCCTTGCATTTCATCATTAACAGTCTTTTGGAACTTTGGCTCGAACAATAATCTCATTTCTTGTCCGTCACTCGATACTCCTTTCCTAGACATTTTATATCCACAGAGATTATCCATTATCCTAATAGCCTCATTCTCATACCTTTCATCATTTGGCATTGTAGATAATATAACTTCAACTCCATTTGATGATATAACTTCACATTTAACTGCTTCATTATTGAAATAATTTGATAAATATTCTGCAACCTTCTCTGGAGCATATGACTTAATTAACCCTTCATAAAGTTGTTTCTTATCATCATCAAAAGAATCATAAATACCAAACATATTATCAAACCCATATATATGATTTAAAATATCCCCTTGATTCTCTTTTATATGTATCTTTTTCATCAAATGTTATCTATTAATCTTAGTTTCTCAATGAATACAATCATAGAATTGTCATCAACAATATCCATAATCTTACAATTCTCTAGAATTGCATATATATCTTCACCAGCTTTATTTACGAAATGCATCTTTACATTTCTTTTAGGTTCTTTCATCCAAGCCCATTCTTCACCTTTATAGTCCTTGTATTTGTTGATTGCATTATGTTCTTTAACCCATAATGATACCTCTGCAATGAATTCTTCTTCACTAGTATTATCATCAAATTCAAGCATTTCTATAAACGGTTTCTGGTCTACAAAGTGCGTAATCAAGTTGTCAACTGTATCATCGTTTCCATTCTCGTCATATACGATACCATTACAGCTTGAATAAGCCACTTTCTCTTCCTTCTGAGCCGTGTTTGCACCAAACTTGTATGTTTGTCCATCACCGCCTATTAAGCCGCCTCCACCGTTCTCTCTTTCGTAAACAGCGTTGTAAATAATGTCTTTGTTCTTATTATATTCTTTTGATACCGCCTCAATGTATTCGTTTTCATTATAGTAATTATTATTCACATCGAAAGCACTATCATTGTAATCATAATAAGGCATGTATAAATCTACTTTCATGGAAGTTACGTTAGGCAATTGATATTAAAAATATCTTACTGATTCATAGGGAAGCTAACGCTCTTGCCCTCCACAGTCTTAATCCCACTTACCGATGGGCTTTAAATCGTTATTTTCTAAACCCCAACAAGATTCTGCTTGTCAAAGGCTATCTCTTTAATATTGATTGCGGCATTAATGTCTCTATCGTGATGTTCACCACACATAGGACAAGTCCACTCTCTATCACTGAGTTTCAAATTCCTATTGATGTATCCGCATTTGTGACATAGTTTGCTGCTTGGTTCAAATCTGCCAATGAATAGTACGTTCTTACCATACCATTCGCTCTTGTATTCCAATTGTCTAACAAACTCACTCCATGCTGCACCTTGGATTGCCCTTGCGAGGTGATGGTTCTGTTCCATCCCTTTCACATTCAAATCCTCAAGGCAAATGGTGTCATAGTTTCTTATAAGATGAGTTGACAACTTATGCAAGAAATCATTCCTCTGGTTACTTATTGTCCTATAGCACTTTGCCACCTTGACTCTCATCTTCTCATGGTTCTTTGAACCCTTTGCTGTTCTAGCGAAGTCCTTTTGAAGCCAAGCAAGTTTTCGCTGTGCTTTTTCAAGGTGTTTTGGATTAGTGAACTTTGTGCCATCTGAGAGTATTGCATAGTCCTTGATGCCAAGGTCAATTCCAACTGCTGTTTCCTTAAGTGGCTTGGTTCTCGCCACCTTTGGCTGCAAGTCATCAACCGTAATTACACACCAATATGTTCCGCAATGGTCTCTACTGACAGTACATGTGCCTTGTTTACAAGTACTTTGGTTGAATGTTCTGTTTTTACACAATTTAACCTTACCAAGTTTTGGTAGTTTAACCGTCCAATTCTCGAAGTCGAAATGTACACTTTGTATAAACTTTGCCGAATCTTTTGAGTGTTTTTTTGATTTGAGTTTTGGATATTTACCATTTTTTCTAAAAAACATTGTGAAAGCATTATCCAAACATCTAAGTGATTGTTGTAATGATACCCCTGGGCATTCATTTAACCATTCATACTCAGATTGTTTTTTTACGTTAACCAACTCCTTTGCAAGCTCTGCATATCCTATTTTTATACCATTTTCTTTATAGGCTGAAGTTTTTAAATTAAGACCCCAATTATACACATAACGTGTACACCCAAAGAACTTTAATAATAGCTCTTGTTGCTGCATGTTTGGATTTATTTTATATTTGTACGCTTTCAACATAATATTATAGTTTGCTTTACTATAAATATTACATTATAGTAAAAAATACATTTTTTGCTACAATTTTATTTTATTAATATGTCTCTTATTTTTCTTTTCGATAAGAGTCTTTTTTTCTGTTTCTTTATATAACCTTTTCTTTAATTCATTCATAACCATCTTAGGGTTCTCACGTATGTCTTTTTCCCATATCCTAATCAACGGAATCCCATGCATTAATGCCCATTTATCCTTGTATTCATCAACCCTTTTATTCCGTTTCTGCATTGGATTCATATTTTCCTCTTTAACTAGTCTTGGGTCACTGTGGAAATATGAGCCATCACATTCTATGAGAACCATACTTCCAGGTGTCAACCCACTACTGTCATCTAAAAATATTGCGAAATCATAGAACCTACCAATATCTTTTGCCTCAAACTGATAGACATACCTCACTTTAAGCTTGTCTAAAAAGTCTTTTGCAAAGTCTTCCTCTAATTTTGATGTTCCAAATTTAGGGTGTACACGTACAGTCCTTCTAGTCGTTTTCTTGACTTTAGAGACTGTACGCTTCTTTTTTGGTTTGTTTACTAAGGTTTTACCCTTATTACTTACTTGTTTCATAATCTACATTCTGGTAGCTAATAAATAGTTGAATCTTTGAAAAATCGTCACTAGCATAGTCAATTGGGTCTCTGTAAATCTCCATCAAGCGACATCTAGAATATCTTTCTGTATACATAACCTTACCATCAACCTCTAAATGCTTAACTGTGAAACTAAATGAATTAGGTGCATATTTCAACACTTGAAGAATTGGATACTTCTGACCATTGAAATCGGTTACAAAATCATATATGCAAACTGATACCCTATTTTCATTTGGGTCAAATGCAATTGATTTAACCATAATCTCTGGAATGCTGAGTGGGTCTTTTAAATCAACCAAAAATCTGTTTGCTTGTAGTCTTGAATCGGCAGTGTTCCTCAAATCCTCAACAAATTCTTTTGTTAAGTCATTTTGATTTACCTTGAAATTGTTATTGTACTTAGTTTCAACTTTCTTATAAATGTTTTCGTAGTTGTACTTTGTTGGAGCTTCACCATTTTTAATGTCTTCTGCTTCCTTAAACTGTACTGCCTTATTCTGTTTTACGATTGAATCATAGAATCCCTTCTCCATTGCGGCTTCTTTAGCAGCTTTTTCTGCAACTCTTTCAAAACTGCAATCCTTTTTAACATTATCATAGAAACTATAGGTGACTTCCTCTTCTTTCTTGCCAACTCTAGCGATGTCATAGTTAATCTTACTGATTTCCTCCATAATTTCGTTCAACTCTTGCTTAATCATATCAATTGAATTCTTATTGGAGTTTCTTGTCATCATTTCGCACAGTGTGTTGTTAAGCATCTTCTGCTGATTAATTCTTGTCCATAAAAGACTCTTCAAGTATTCAGGGTCTTTTCTTCTCATTGCTTCTAAATCTCCCATAACTTTATATGTTTATCGTTAAATTATTTTTTTCGTAAATTTTTTTGTTTTTATTAAATATATAAGAATAATATTTTTTTGCCTTTTTTTTAGCTATGTGGTCTCTAGAATCTTCATGTCTCCTGTAAAAGAATACAGTTTCATTGGTCTTATGTACTTCTCCACAAACATCTAGTAGCCTTATTAAAAATTCCCAGTCTTCATATCCAGCCAACTCTTCATCATACCCATCTGTTTTATTAAAATCACTTCTTCTAAAGATGTGTGAACAATATATCATATTCTTTCCTTTTAATAAAGTTTTATAGTCAAATGGCGGTAAATTCCACTCAACTTCACCCCCATCATCATAGAAAAATTTTGCTTCTCCGTAGTATATAGAAAACTCATCATGTTCATTTAAAAAGTTTATCGCATTTTCTATATATGTTGGACTGATTTTATCGTCTGAATCCAAACACAATATATATTTGCTTTCAGTTAATTTAATTCCCAAATTACGAGCGTGACCAACGCCTTTATTTAAAGTTCTAATATAATCAAAACGCTTATCATCTTTTATAATATCCAATATTTCACTTTCAGAGTTATCAGTACTTCCGTCATTAACTATAAGACAAGATAAATTGTAATATGTGGAGTTTTGTAATGATTTAATCGTCTCTCTAATATACTTTCCTTGATTATAACAAGGAATTATAACTGCAATCTCTTTATTTTTTATTGTATGACTATTGAAACCTTTCAAAAGGACATTATTTATAAAGGATATTTTCTCAGGTGTTATCTTGTTCTCAGTAAAATATTCATCAATCCAGTTATTTTTCTTGAAAAAATCCTTATTACCATCTGGATACCCTCTCTTTACTTTTGTTAAATAATATTCCTCAAGAGACTTAGTTTTATAATGTCTCAAACATACATTACTGTAAACATATGGAATAACAAAAGGAGAATTAGATGGACAAGGATTTCCAGCTGCATCACATCCTTTAAGTCGGTTTGTTGGCGTATGTGGCGTTCCATTCCACGCAACAGATTCAAGACCACCTTTTATTATTGATTTAACATGACAATTCTCAGGGAAATTAAATGTCTTTTTATAATTAATTGGCATTACTGGCATTGTAAATCTCTCAACCAAAGGTTTATTTTCATATTTTAAATTACCACTATCGCCATAAATTAATTCATTAACGTGTATTATCTCATAATCATTGTATATATTTAGAGATAGTAAATCTTTTAATGTGTCTGAGTGCTCAAGAAGCAAATATTCATCAATATCAAAAAAACACATCCAATCATATTCAGAGCCATGCTTATCATAACAATCTTGATATGCTGCCACTTGGCATTTTTCTCTATTTCTGTAGTTTATCACCTCAACAGAACCTTTAGATATGTAGTCACCAATCACATCTTCAAAATATTCCTCTCCGTCATAATTGTTGTCGTATAAGAATATCTTGTCTACACCGATACCCAAATAAAAATCAACGTATTCCCTAATATATCTGTTTTCTAATCTGCCAATACAGCACAATGCTACTTTCATAATATAATTTCTTTTATAAAAAATAAAAAAAAGTTAAAAAAACAAAAGATATTTGGGTAATTAAATTATTTTTAGTATATTTGCAAAAACAAATATTTCAAACAGTGCACTGTATAAGTATCTAGGTTGGACAAAATCACGAAGA
>NFZD01014687.1_pt1 | contig 22497 bp, 33 predicted proteins | sample 1095381 | NCBI WGS metagenome assembly NFZD01 (sample SAMN03609891, study PRJNA323583) | gut metagenome | isolation source: feces | host: Rattus norvegicus | place: Denmark: Riget | collected 2013 | reverse complement strand
TGTAATGGTGTGGTCTACATTCCGTATGAAGGTGGTATTTTAGGCTTGTCCTTGGTAGTTCTAGAGTATTGCGGAATTAAGACAGATAAAGTCCTACAAAGGATTAAATCTAACCCAAACAACAATGTTTTTGAGGACGATAACAAGTTTGTGTTCAAACTCACCAAGCGTTTGGGTAATAAGAAATATGCAGTGCCGTATTTCATTTCTAGTTAAAAACATAAAACAATGAGCGTAAATGGAATTATAATAGGAACATTCGTAAAGAAAAATAAGATTCTATCATTTTTGGAAACTCTCAAGCATGGGTTCAAGGTAAATTTAGATAAGGTATTTGTATATTCAATTGATACGAATAAGTATGAATATCTAGTTACCTTTAAAACTTATGATAAGGAAAGATTCATCAAGAATCTTAGCAATGCGACAGTAATGCACGTTAAAAACGGTTGTCTATTCTCCATCAATGCTCTCAATAAGTTAATCGAAAAAGAGAATTCAGACTCTGATAAGCCTAATAATGAATATCTGATTGATTGGGATAAATACAAGGATAAACTGATAATCCAGACAAATGGTGAACTTTCCTTGTCAAACCTATCTAAAATAGAGGATTTTTCAATATTTTTTAATTAATTAGATATTTATAGTAAATAATGTTATAATATTATGGGTAGATTTATTATTAAGCACATTGACAACAGAAAACCACAGGTTAAAATGTATCCTAGTGATGCAAAAAAACCAGTTGTAAAGGAAAATAAAAAAAAAGTAAATGAGCAAGTTATGACAACAAGTGAGAAAATTGCAATGGCTCAGAACGTGCTAAGTGGCTCAGACCCAGCAGCACCAGTAAAGAGAGTTAAAAGAGATAAAGGTCTTATTGAGAGAACAGAAAGTTCAAAGACTATTTTGACAGAAGATAATAAGGAACTATTGAACGATTAATATACAAATGGCAACTAACATTAAGTATCTTAAAGAGAATAACTTGTTAGAGGCACATAAACATTTTATGCGTCTCAGTGAGGCATATATACCAACCGTATTACCAGAGGAAGAGATAGAGGAAGCTGGTGAGGATATGCAAGACCCTAACGCTATGGGTGGAGACCCAAATGCAATGGGTGGTATGCCTGCTGATGGTGGAATGCCTCAAGGCCCAAATGCTATGGGCGGTGGAGACCCAAATGCAATGGGAGGACAAGACCCAATGGCAGGTGGTGCTGACCCTAACGCTATGGGTGGAGACCCTATGGCTAGTGATATGGGTGCTGACCCAAATGCCCAAGACCCTATGGCTGACACTATGGGTGGTGATATGGGTGCTGACCCAATGGAAGACACAATGGGTGAGGAACCAGCAGATGATGGTGAAACAATTGACATTGACGGTCTAACACAAGCAGAAGACAAACTTAATGTTAAACAGAACCGCATCGGAAGAGATTTGTCAAAGGTTGATAACAGAATCACAACACTTATTGATACCATCAATAACCTATTAACAAAGGTTGATAGTAATAATAGCGAGATTGAATCTCTAAAAGCTGAGTTCGAGAAGAGAAATCCAACCCAGACTGAGAAATTGAACCTTCGTTCATTAGATTCATATCCATTCAATGTAAAGCCAAATGAGTATTGGGCAGAGAAAGCAAAAGAAGGTGGATATGAGGCTTATTCAGATAATGACGAGCCTACAACAAAGGAGTACGTCATTACCAATGACGATGTAGATAATCCGTCTGATGATATTGCAAACACATTCTTCAAGATTGATGACGATGACATTCAGACACTTGAAAAAATGTTTAATATCTAATGAAAACAGTTAAGTTATCTGAAGAATCATATAACAAGCTTAAAGATAGACTCATCAATGAGATAAGCTATGGTACTGTTGACCATGCTTATGATAGGTCAAATGACCTTTTCTGGGAAGTTCGTTCAACTTTTGAGGATTTCTACAGTGCTCTTGATGAGGCAATGTTCAAGGCTAAATATGACAGTCGTGAAGGGGAACAAACAAGTAATCCTTATCTAGAAAAGATTAAAGGATGTGCTGACATCATCTATGACATGTTGAATAAGAAGAAAGAGCAACAAGACAAATTCTTCGATGCCACAACTGGTAAGGTTGACCACAACAAGTTCTTTAAGAGTGATGAAGGTCAAGAAAATGACATAGATGATATGGATTTGAATTATTTGCAAAAAAATTTTCCAAAATGAAAACAACGAGATTAACAGAAAAAAACCTTCACAACATCGTGAAAGAATCTGTAAATAGAATTATTAAAGAGGCTAAAAATGGTGGATGGGTTGTTGATTCGTCTGAAGCACAAGAGGCTTATAATCTAGCCGTTCAAGAAATGTGAGAGGAAACAATTAACAGTGTCATTGTAAGATGTCTTGGTGATGAAACTTTAGCACAATGCCTTGCCTATATTTTTAGGCAATATGATTTTAGAGAATGGCAAAGCCGTTTCTAACATAATAAATCCCAGTTAACTAGAAATAAACTGGGATTTATTTGTTTTTTTAATTTTTTTTTTATATCTTTGCATTGTAAACTTTTAAACACGTTTTGACGTGTATGTAAAATAATTTTTTTTTAATAACATTCAATTTATGAACAACAAAAATTTTAGCGTTAACATTGACGCAGAAGCTGTGAAAATTCAGTATGAACAAGAACAAAAAACTTTTACACCTAAGAAGACTCAATTTAACGAGAAGAATTATTTACAAGCTAAATTGAGTGACAAGGAAACATCAAAAACCTTAACAATTCGCTTGCTACCCTTCTCCCCAGAAGGTGGTAGTCCTTTCAAGAAAGTTTTTATGCACACCGTAAAGGCAAATAAAGAAGTCGCACCTAACGGCTGGAAGACTTTTGTATGCCCTACACACAACAAGAAAGATGGTGAGGTAATGGGTGACGGTTGTCCTTTCTGTGAAACATCAGCAAAGGCAAAGGAGCTAAAATCAAAGGCATTGGATGAGAGTACAAAGAAGAGATACGGTGACATCGAATTCCTTAATAAAGTTAAGGAAATGTGGATTGTGCGCTGTATTGAACGTGACCACGAGGAAGATGGTGTTAAATTCTGGCTCTTCAACTCTTCAAAGAAGAAAGACGGAGTTTACGACAAGATTATGAACCTTGCGAAGATTCGTGCTGAAGCTGCTGCAAGAAAGGGAAACAATTACAGTATTTTCGACCTTAACAATGGACTTGACCTTATTGTTACACTTACAAAAACAGCAGACAATAAGACATCAATCCAGATTGTAGATGACGGATTCCCATCACCTTTGACTGACGATTTCGACCTTGGAATGAAATGGATTCAAGACGATAAGAACTGGTATGATGTATATACCGTTAAGTCTTATGATTACATGGCAATTATTGCACAAGGTGGTATTCCTGTGTTCAACAAGGAACTTAACAAGTATGTTGATAAGGAAGAAATGAATAAGATTAAGGAAGAGGCTGAGAAGAAGAGAATAGAGGAAGAACTTACAGAGGAAACAAAGGATTACTCAGCAATAAATGGCAATGGTATCATTATTGATGGTACTACCATGACAGCAGAAACTAAGGCAGATGAAACTCAAGAGGAAGAGGAAGATGACTTGCCATTCTAAAGTGTAAAAATGTTATGAAATATTCTTATTATTTTAAAAGTGATAGCGGTGACTCAATGCACATTATTTCTGAAAATCACTACGAAACAGCAGTTGATTTTATGAAGAATGAGTTTATAGATGAGTACGAGGCTTGGAAAGATGAGGGATACGAGGACGATGAAATACCGTATGCAGAGTTCTCATGTAAGGAGATTAAATAAGGCAATGTTACGATTAATATGAACAGATGAGTAAATTATTCTATTATTATGGCTCAATGGCTAACTTTTCTGTGAATGTTGATATTTTTAGTAAAATGAAATTCAAATATGGCTAGAAATGTAATGTCCACAGAAGAGTTTATCAAAAAAGCAAAAAAAATACATGGTGATAAGTATGACTATTCAAAGACAAATTATACTGGATGTAAGAATTTAATAACTATTATTTGTCCTATTCATGGCGAGTTTTCTCAAGTTCCTAATTATCATTTATCAAATAATGGTTGCCCCAAATGTGGACATGAAAATACTTGGAACAAAAGGGGAAGAATTACTACAGAAGAATTTATCAAAAAAGCTAAACAAGTTCATGGAGAGAGATATGATTATAGTGAATCTGAATATAAGAATAGACGAACTAAAATTAAAATAATTTGTCACAAAAAATATAGGAATGGACTTGAGCATGGAATTTTCTATCAAAACCCTTATTTACATCTAAATGGTAGTGGATGTCCGCATTGTAGAAATTCGCAATTGGAAAGTAAAATGTTTAAACTGCTATCTGAAAATAATATAGTTTTTGAAAAAGAAAAAACTTATGATTGGTTAATAAATGATGGACGCATGTATTTAGATTTTTATTTACCGCAATATAATGTAGGGATTGAATGCTAAGGTGTTCAACATTATACAGATATTGAAATACAAGGTAGAAAAAATTATAAATATATTCGTGAGAACGATTTATTAAAGAATAAATTATGTAAAGAAAATGGGATAAAAATATTTTATTTTACAGATAAAAATATGTATGAGAATTATTGTAAAAATAAAGAATTAACATATTATGATTTTAATTCTATGATAAACGATATTAAGAATGAACTCGCATCTTAAGTTCTACTATGGAAGTATGGCTTCAGCAAAAACACTGAGGCTATTGAGCACAGCCTATAATTTTGAAGAGAAGAACGTACAGACAATGGTTCTGAAACTAGCATTAGATACAAGGGATGACGAAGGAATTATACGTTCTAGAGCAGGTCTTGAGCGCAAATGTGTAATGATTGATAAAGATATGAATCTATACAAGGCAATCAAGGCTTATAAGAATGTTTTGGCTGCACAGCTTGAGACACTTAAATGGGTTATTATTGATGAGTGTCAATTCTTGACAGAAGACCAAGTTAACCAATTATCAGATGTGGTTGATTTCCTAGATGTTAGCGTTATGTGTTTTGGGTTAAGAACAGATTTTAAGTCACAACTATTTCCAGGCTCAAAACGCCTTTTTGAACTTGCTGATGACATTGAAGAGATTAAGTCAACTTGTGAATGTGGTGATAGAAAAACATCAATTAATGCAAGATTCGATGAGAATGGTGAAATTGTTACAGAAGGTAGCCAAGTTGAGATTGGTGGAAATGATAGGTATAGAGCCATTTGTAGAAAGTGTTGGAAAGATAAGATAAGAGACAAAATGCTTAAAGAGAATGGCGAAACTTAAAATGTATGTAAGGCATAGGAAATATTTCGTAGGTGATGAAATAGAATATCGTGTTTCCAATGAAATAAGACATGGTATAATAGTGAAAACACCATATGTATATGCTTGTGATACAAATGAATTTAGAATTGACTTTTATATAGTTTCAGATGTGGAAGAATATCAAGTAGAAAACGAAAGAGAACAATTTCTTATACCACAATATCGTTTAATATCAGTAAGTAGTATAAATGGTAAAATTGAATAATTTTTTTAGAGATATAAGTTATGAAACAGCCAATCAAAAAGAAAGAATTTACAAGACCTAGCATTGCTAGTATTAAGGAAAAACTTAACCTAACAAGAAAGTCTGAGTCAGACCTAGTGAAATCAGTTGCAGATAAGCCAACGGATTTTATTCCACTGCCAGAGGCATTCTCAGATGCAATCAAATTGCCAGGAATTCCAATGGGCTATCTTACAATTGTAACTGGATGGTCAAACACTGGTAAGTCAACCATTAAGAACTGCCTTATTGCATCTTGTATTAATAACGGTATATTGCCAGTTATATATGAGACAGAGAACAACTTTGATTTCAAATATGCCATAGACTGCGGAATGAAAGCAACACCTATTTACGGAGATGTTGACGTTGAAGACGTTGATGAAGAAACTGGAGAGATTACCTATCATAAGGAGAAGAGAATTATCGACTACGATGGACCTTTCCTTTATTATGATAGCAAGATTCTAGCGGAGAATTATGGTAACAGAGACCACTCAACTGGTAAAGAGACTAAGGATAAACGTAAGGTTGCAGTTCTAGAGGATATTGCATATTCAATGAATGAGATTCTTGATGCACAAGATAGAGGTGATATTCAACAGCCAATATGCTTCATTTGGGATTCAATCGGTTCAATTGGTTCTTATAAATCATATACAAGTAAAACTGGTAATAACATGTTTGACGCAGGTGCTATAGCACAAGCATTCAACAACATCATCAATGATAGAATTCCATCTTCAAAGAAGATTAGTGAGCCTTATACAAATACATTTTTCTGCGTAAACAAGATTTGGAATGACTCAATGAACTCAATGGGTGGCGTTCCATCAATCGAGTTGAAGGGCGGTAAGACAATGTTCTACGGAGCAAGATTAATCATTCACCTTGGAGGTATTGGTAAAGCAGCCACAAAGAAGCTTGATGCAACTGCAAAGGGTAGTAAGTATCAATATGGTATTACTACTAAGGTAAGAACTACAAAGAATCAGTTACCTACACCTTGGAATGTTACATATGAAGGTGAAATGTCATGCGTACATAATGGACTTATAAATCCAAATAGACTAGATGAGTATAAGAAAACATATATGAAGGATATTCTAGCTAAGTTGGAGGAAGTTAGCGGAGGACAGCTAAATGCTGATGAATCTGACATCAAGTTCACAGAGGAAGATACTACAGAGTAATGAAACTGAAGTTTGAAGATTGGAGTGATGAATCTGATTATACTTGGGAAGTAGTACATGACGATACACACTTTGAGCCACATGCAGAGCTATTTACATATAGAACATTTGAGGAATGGGCTAGACATTACGAGCCGATACGAACAACACGTTGGGAAGTCCATTTCATAATGCCTCGCTCAATAGAGCAAATTGAAGTGAATTATACCATAAACCCAACGGACGGTACAACAGTAAATAATGTAATAAATCAAGTGAGAGGATAAAATTCTTCTCACTTTTTTTTGTTTTTTTTAACTTTTTTTTATATCTTTGCAAAAATTAACAATTCATAATAATGGGAAAATAACACTAAAAATTTAATAGAGTATATTTTAAATTATGAGTAAAATATTATTAGAATCTAAAATAATTGTTGATAAATATTGCGAATATATTTTTAATAATTATGATATACAGAATAGAGATATTACAACAACAGAAGTTCCTCTACCGTCACATGAAGATATGGAAGAAATGAATTCTAGCCATTGGAATATAATGTTAATATGTGGCAAGAGTGGTAGTGGAAAATCGACAATTTTAAGAGAGATAGGCAATGTTAAACCAATCGAATATGACTATAATAAAGCAGTGATTAGCCAATTCGATGGTTACACTGAAGAAGAAGTATGTGACCTATTGGGAGGTGTAGGACTTTCCTCAGTTCCTACGTGGCTTCGTAAGCCTCAAGAATTATCTAATGGGGAAAGAGCAAGGCTAGACCTATGCAAAGCCATCTATGACGCAGGAAAGGGGCAAATAATCTATGTGGATGAATTTACTAGCGTTGTAAACAGAGACGTTGCAAAGTCAATGAGTCATGCACTCCAAAGATACATAAGACAGAAGGATTTGAAGATAGTGATTGCATCGTGCCATTTTGACATTATTGAATGGTTAAATCCAAATTACATATTTAATTTGAATCATAAAGACGAAAATGGTAATGTTGAATTAGAAAAAATAGTTTATACTGATGATGCAGAATATAAGGCTTCACAGTATATAAAAGATGAGCAAATATTAAGTGATGCTAAACCAATTAATTAAATGAATAAAAGATTAACAACTGATGAATTTATTAAAAAAGCCAAAAAAATTCATGGTGAAAAATATGACTATTCTAAAGTTAATTATATAGACAGTTCAATTAAAGTTTGTATAATATGCCCAGTTCATGGAGAATTTTCACAATTACCAACTAATCATTATAAATATGGATGCAGAAAATGTGGAATTGTAAAAAGAAGTGAAAATAGAACACTTAATGAAGCTGAATTTTTAAAAAGGTGTAAAAATAAATTTGGCGATAAATATGATTTCTCTTTGACTAAATATTCAAAAATGAAAAATAAAGTCAAAGTAATATGCTCGAAGCATGGTGAATTCGAACAATATGCATTAGCATTGTATAGGGGCGTTGGTTGTCCTAAATGTGCAAATAAAAGTATAACAAATGAAGAGTTTATTGAGAAGGCAAGGAAAATTCACGGAGACAAATACGATTATTCAGAAGTGAAATATGATAAATCACACAAAAATGTCTGTATAATATGTCCAGAACATGGTGAATTTTGGCAAACGCCAAATAATCATTTAAACGGTAAAGGATGCCCAATTTGTAACGAAAGCCATTTGGAGAATGAAGTTAGGCTTGCTTTATGTGATAGCGGTATTGAATATGAGCAATGGAAACATTTTAGTTGGCTAGGAAAACAAACATTAGATTTTTATATCAAAAATTATAATATTGGTATAGAATGCCAAGGTGGGCAGCATTTTATTGATGAGAAGTTTATGGGTGGGATAGGAACAATCAAGAATAGGGATGAAAATAAAAATAAAGTTTGTAATGAAAATGGTTTAATATTAGTTTACTATTTTAAAGAAAAATTTAATAAATATTATAAATTTAATAATCGTTTTTTCAATAATGTTAATGACTTAGTTAATTTTATTAAATATGGACGTACAAGAGGCACTTAGGTTACTAGAGTACTATAACAAATGGAGAAAGGGTGCGGATATTAAAATGCCAAATCCAAAAGATTTAAGTGAAGCTATTGACACAATTGTTAATGAATTTAAAAAATAATTTGGAAATTTCATTTTTTTGTTATATCCATGCATCATGGAGCTAAAAGACATTATTTCGTGGAAAAATGTAGATGAACTTCCTATGGACAACCCTTTCTACAAGAAGGTATTGATTCTATCTGAGGGTAAACTTAGTGGAAGCACATCGTTATATGTATCTACAGATTATTGGCAAGTATTCTTCGATGAAAGAGACTTTGGAGAAGAACAGTTTTATGACAAGAAAACGAAATTCAACGACCAATACTATGCCTACGGTAGATTTGGCGAGAGAAAGATACCACTTGATAAGATTAAAGGGTGGATGTTTGCAGACGATTTAATAGGATTATACAATGAAAGAGGATAAGTTACAAAAGCTTAAAGCAAAGTTCATGGAAGAGTTAAAAAACAGACCAAAGGTAGAGCCAAAGTGGCCTTATGAGCTGTTTGGAATTGAATGCGGTGAAGGTTGGAAAGGACTTTATCAACCCATCATTGACTACATTGACAAGTACAATGAAGACCATGAAGAGAAGATTGAGATTCACCAGATAAAAGAGAAGTTTGGTGGATTAAGGTTCTATACCAATTTCAAGACAGATGCACTTAGAGCAATGATTGAGGATGCTGAAGAAAGGTCGTATAATGTCTGTGAGACTTGTGGAAAGCATATTGATAAACCTATCCGTGAAAACCATTGGATTTATGCGGAGTGTGAAGAGTGCCATCAAAAATGGCTTGATAAACGAGCCAAAGCTTTCGAAGCTTATGAAAATAAGGTAAAGGAAAACAAACCAAAGAGTGAAAGTAATAAAAGTTAATCACAAAAAAGGACAAAGCGTGAAAGAAAATGGTTTTACTGAAATATGGAAACAACACCCATTTTTTACTGATTATGAAGGTTCTAACTTAGGTAGAATTAGAAGAACAAAAACTAGCAAGATTAGAAAACAAACACCAATACGAAATGGTAGATTAATTGTATCACTATACAAATGTGGTAAAAGATTTGTTATGCTCGTGCATAGGTTTATCTGTGAATGTTTCTACGGTATGAAAAAAGAACTAACAGTAGACCATATAGATTCAAACCCTTTAAATAATTGTCTTTCAAATTTGAGATACCTTTCTCAAAAGGATAATGCCAATAATATTAATTCAAAAAACAAAAGAAAAGCGAATAATACGAATAATAGAAAAATAAAAGTTAAATGTACTGATTTTTTTAATAATGTTATTGGAATATTTGATTCGACAAAAGAAGCGGTTAAAGAGTTAAATATTGATAATTACAAACGCCCATACGAAAATATAAGAAGAGCTTGCAGAGGCGAAGTGAAAACTGCTTGTGGATATAAATGGGAATATGTTAAAGACAAAGAACTTCATGGTGAAATTTTTAAAAAACATCCCTATTTAGATATTGAAATAAGTAATTTAGGAAGAGTTAAAATGCAATGGAGGGGGCGAGAAAGAATTACTTACGGAAGTGACAATACTTTGGGATATATGAGGGTATGTGTTAATGGGAAACAACATTTTGTCCATAGACTTGTTGCACAAACTTTTATACCAAATTTGAATGGTGGTACAGAAGTTAATCATAGAGATTCTAATACTAAAAATAATAAAGTTGAAAATTTAGAATGGGTATCTCATTCTGAAAACATGTTATCTGAAAATACACACAGCAAAACATCACATATAGTTGATTTATTAGATTTAGATGGAAATTTTATAAAAACTTATTCATCAATATCTCAAATGTGTTTGGAAATGAATTTTGATTCAAAATGTGTTAGAATGTGTTTAAAAGGTAAATTTAAACAGCATCACGGTCACACATTTAGGTATCATGAAAATAATTGTAGTAAACAAAACTTAAATGAAACTAATAAAGATTGACCATCCTAAAGGACAAAGACCCAATATAAAATTAACTGTTAGAAGAGTAGAACCTAGCGTGTGGAAAAGCCTAGGATTTTCAAAATGTCATTATTTGACCGCTGAATTGAATAAGTCTTGTAAATGTTTGTTATTTGAATGGGAGGGGATTCCAGTCGGATTTGTTGGAATTCTTAACACACCAAGAAAAGGAATACCTTATGGCTGTTCTATAAGTAGAATTGTCATACTCGAAGATTATCAAGGGTTAGGACTTAGTACAATAATTTTCAATTTCTGTGGCGGTATAGTAAAGTCATTGTCTGATGAAGAACATGATTATAAGCTATATATCAAGACTGCTCATAGAAAGTTTGGAGAGGCATTAAGCAGAAACCCAAACGTAAGAGGTACTGTATTTGATGGTAAAGGTAGAGATAAGAAGTCTGCCGACAATCAAAGGTACAGAAATAGGCTAACAAGGGTTTCCTATTGTAAGGAATACATTGGGGATAAGATTGATGGATTTCAAGATATATTAAGACCAATAGGGGAAATGAGAAAAACAAGGCTAGGGAAATGACCTAGCCTTGTTTGTTTTGTTAATTATTGTATTTTATATATAAAAATTTTTTTGTTTGTATTTTTAATATTTTTTATATATATTTGCATAAAGTAAACAATATATGGAAAATTTTAAAGTTATCATAGCTGGTTCAAGAGGGTTTTCAAACTACAAATTACTAAAAGAAAAGTGTAATGAATACCTTCGTGAGAAAAGAAAAGAATATAACATCATAATAATTAGTGGTGGAGCACGTGGTGCTGATTTTTATGGTGAAAAGTATGCCCAAGACGAAGGATTTTCATTGGAAGTATTTCCAGCGAATTGGAATAAGTTTGGTAAATCTGCTGGTTTCAGACGAAATGAACAGATGGCTGAAGTCGCTGATGCGTTAATCGCTTTTTGGGATGGAAAATCTAACGGAACTAAACATATGATTGAAATTATGGAAAATAAAAAACTATTAGTGAGAGTCGTTAACTATGAAACAAGTGACAAAGCATAAGAGTACTGACTATACATATACACTTTTGTTAGATAGCAACAATCTTCTGAAAATATCTTTAGTTGATAAAACAATGAACAGCAATGGTGAAGAGTATGGTGCAGTTATGTCTTTTCTAAGAATGTTGGGTAATGTATTGAACAAAAAGGATTTCAATTACTGTATTGCGTGTTGGGATGGCATTGGCTCTGGTGTTTTAAGGTGGAAATTCTATGAGGACTATAAGGCAAACAGAGGTAAAAACTATGAATTACATGACCCTAATATGAGTGATTACGATAAAAAATTGATTGCATACCAACAAAAAGTACTATCACATTCTAGGAAAATGAAGAATAAGGATGAAGAAAATGACGATGAGATTTTTGAGAGGGAAAAGGGTATAATAAATGCTATTCTTGAGGAACTTTGTATAAGACAGTATGAATTTGAGAATGTTGAGGGTGATGATATTATAGCCTATTATGTAAAGAATAAGAAACCGAATGAGAAAGTTGTCATAGTATCATCTGACAAAGATTTAACACAACTTATTTCAGATACTGTTATCGTGTATAATCCTAGATTGAGAGATTTTATTACAAAAGATAATTCTGTTGATAAGATTGGCATAACGCATGAGAATGTTGTGCTTGAAAAGATACTATGTGGTGATTCATCGGATAACATCAAGGGTGTAAAAGGAATGGGTGAAACAACATTGCTGAAGCTGTTCCCTCAGATAAAAGACACCAAGACTGATTTAAAGGCTATTATAGAGCGTTCAAAGGAGTTGCTTGAAGAGAGGAAGGCAAACAAGAAAAAGCCTCTCAAATCGCTTGAAAACATCGTTAATGGGGTTACAGATGGATGTCAAGGCGATAAGCTTTATGAGATTAATCAAAAAATAATAGATTTATCAGAACCATTACTAACAGATGAAGCTAGGGAGACACTTACTGATGAGTTATATGGTATAATGGACACTAGCGATAGGGATATAAAGAATGTATATAAGCTCGTTAATGAGTTTGACTTAACAGAATTAACAAACGAAGATAAATTTAGCAATTTATTCTCTCCTTTTGGAAGAATAATAATGATGGAAAATAAAAGGTATAAACTTTTTATGAAAAATGCGACTTTTTAATTTGTTACGATATTTATATTAAAATAATATCATTATGAATGAAAAGAGAGATTGTATTTACATTTATCTTTGGGAAGATTTAAATGCAGTGTATATTGGTAGAACAATAAACCCAAAAAGTAGACACTACCAGCATAAACATAGAGAAAAAGAAAAAACATATCAGTTCAGTGCTGAACACGGTGTTGAACACCCCAAAATGATTATAATCGAAAATGATTTAACCATTGAAGAAGGTGTTGAGCGTGAGAAATACTGGATTAAAGAATATAGGGAAAATAGTCCTTATGATGTTTTGAATAAAGCAGTAGGTGGCGGTATAGGTAACATGACATCTATGACTGAAGAAGAACGTAAAATAAGAAAAGAGATTCAAAAAGAAAAAGCGAAACAAAGGACAAAGAAATGGAATTGTTTGCATAAAGAGGAAAAGAAAATGAAGGACAAACAATATCGTGAGACACATGATGAAGAATTAAAAATGAAAAATAAAATATATCGTGAATTTAATGCTGAAAAATTGAAAAAATATAGACAAGAAAATAAAGAAAAAATAAAATTATTAAATAAAAAATACAAAGAAGAACACAGAGAAGAATTAAAATTAAAAAATAAAAAATACCGTGATATTCACAAAGAAAATATTAAAAAAGAACATATGCTTAACAAAGACATATATTCTGAAAGAAGTAAAAAGTGGAAAAAGTTAAATGAAGAAAGAGTTAAAGAATATCATAAAAAATATTACGAAAAAAATAATGAAAAAATAAAAGAAAGAAAAAAAGAATGGGATAAAAAAAACCGAGAAAGAATAAATGCTTATAAAAAAGAGTATTATAAAAAGAAAAAAATATAGCATATGATATATGGATAATTTAAGAAACATAGTAAAAAGGGGTAAAGTTGATAAGTTACTGTTAATTGACGGTGAGCCGAAGATTTATGACACCTATCAGTTGTTGATGAAGTTTAGGAAAGAGGATATTAGGAAGTATGTAAGATTAAAGACCACTAATATATTATTTCCCTAGTATTGCCAAGATTGATTCATATTCATTGGAGAGAGCTTTGAATAATCCAGAGGCTGTTAGGCTTGTATTAGATGATGGCGAATATTCTTATAAGCCATTGGATGATTTCTACAAGAAAAAGTATGGAACAGAACCGTATTCTAATAAATTTTTGACTATCGAGGAATTCTGTAAGGTATATGGGATTTAAAAAAGTTTAATTATTTTTCTATTTTATTTGTATTTTAACATTTTTTTTCATATCTTTGCATTGTGAACGAGAGATTTAACAATATATGTTTAACTTTTAACAATTTATTTTATGGAAATTAATAAGGAAATCAAAGATTACAAAGAAGAGAGATTTGAGTTTACAGTGTTTATAAATGATAATATCATTTGTAAGAGAAATTTCAGAATCTACAATTTCATTGAAAACAGTATGAATACCTTGGAATTCAAGGAGAAAGTAGATGAGATTGTCGGCATTATTGATGACGATTTGAAGTCAAAGAGTAGGGTTTATACGTGGCATTACTTTAATCCACAATTCCCAGAGGACAACGAAGAGTTCATTAATCCACTGATTGAGCCTTGGACTTGTACTTTCAAGCTTGTAATCTCTGATAACAAACGTGACGTAATCACGAAGATTTGGGATGGATACGCTTATCCGAAGTATATCCGTGAGAAAGTAGACCTCAGTAATAAGAATGTAAAGGTCACAAACAAGGATGGTCAAACCTTTGTATATGATAAGGAGACATTCTTCAAGACCAATGCTGATAGGCTCTCATTTGAGCATGAGGTACTGAAGGGTATGATTATTGATAAGCCAGATGTACTGTTACAAATCACAAAGAAAATCTGTGAAGCTTGCTCTCCAACAAAGGATGAGATTAAGAGCAACAGCCAAAAGGGTTATTTCGACCCACGTGAAAACAACAAGTATCTCAGCAAGTACACTGTCATTGGTGAGTACGGCAATGACAAGAAGTTTGAGAAAGCTAATGGTAAGAAAGTGAAGCCAAAGAAGTATTCTTACAGTCTCTACCTAGCTAACAAGAAAATTGAGAGAGACTGGGAACGTGCCGTACAGAAGAAAACAAATAAGTATTTTAAAGACTTATATTAATAATTGAATTAAAAGTGGGTTTCAATGGCTCAGAAAAGAAGTGATTTAGGATATTTAGGTGAAACATTCCAATACCGCCTTACACATGAGTTTATGGAAAACCACACTTTTTTCGAGGACTTGAGCAGTATCATAGACCAAAATATGTTTACTGACCCAAATCTCAAAACACTTGTGGGAGTTATGAAAAATTATTATGAGAGGAAAGGTCATGTTCCCTCTTATGATATGCTAGAAGTTGAATTGCGAGATATTTCACACTCAGATAAAGAGATTGAAACATATCTCGCAATTCTTGAAAAGGTTCGTAACTCAGCAAGTGATGGTGTGGAGAGAACAAGGGAGCTAGCAGAGAAATTTTTTAAACAGCAGAATATCATTAGGACAGCGAATGAAATACTAAAGATAGCTGGAAATGGAGATACAAATCAATATGAGGCTTGTGTTGACCTTTTAAATGATGCAATGACAAAAGGAACACACAATGACTTTGGAGAGGGTTTGTTCGACCATATGAATGAGACACTTTCTGATGATTATAGAGTTCCAATTCCAACAGGTATTGGAAAGATTGATGAGGCACTTGAGGGTGGACTTGGTAAAGGTGAGTTAGGTGTTATTATTGGTCCTACATCTTTTGGAAAATGCCTTAGTATCAGTGAGTTAGTAATGACACCGACTGGAATACGTAAAGTTGGGGATATAAAAGTTGGAGATTATTTAATTGGTTCAAATGGCAAAAAAACAAAAGTTCTTGGCGTATATCCTCAACCAACAAAAAGACCAATCTATAAGGTTACATTTACTGACAATACATACTATGAGTGTGATGAGGAACATATTTTACCAGTAAACACTTATTTCCAGAGAAGTGGCAAAAAATATGATAAAACTGTACATAAAAAAATATATGCGCCAGATTTTTCTTTTAAAAATATGACATTGAGGGAAATTATAGATTCTGGACTATATAGAAGAGGTCATAGGCATAATTTTGCTACTCCAATATGTAAAGCTGTAGAATTTGAAAAAAAAGAAACGTGCTGCGACCCTTATGTGCTTGGAGTGCTCATTGGTGATGGATGTTTTACAAACCATAGTTTTTGTGCGCATGATGATGATGCTAGTATCATTGACAAAGTTATTTCATTAATTCCAGAAGATATTGGATATTCTAGGAGGTATAATAAACCAAAATTAAATGAGGTAAAGCTATTCAAACCATTTTGGGACAGTTTGGGTAAAGATATTGATATTACTTGTAAATCAAACGATAAATATATACCTTACAATTATTTGGTTAATGACATTGATGGAAGAATTAAATTACTTCAAGGATTAATGGATACTGATGGATTTGTCATGAAAAGCGGATATTGTTGCTATAATACAAAATCTGAAAAACTTGCTAAAGATGTATGTTTTCTTGTTAGGTCATTAGGTGGCTTGGCATCTATCCATTCCAAAGAAACCAAATATTTTAATGAAAAATATAATGAAATGAGGCATTGCGGAGTGCAATATGAAATCTCATTTGGTTTTTTGATGAAAAAATAAAGGTTTCGACATTGGAAAGAAAACAAAACAGAGTTAAATATTTAACAAATTCAAAATTCCATAAGTTTATAGATAAAGTTGAGTATTTAAGGGAAGATGATGCCGTTTGCTTTTTGGTTGATGCAGATGACCATTTATTTTTAACTAGAGATTTTAATGTTACTCATAATACATCGTTAACGACTGCAATGGCATCCCATGCAGCTTGTAATGGATATAAGGTATTACAGATTGTATTTGAGGATAGAATTAAGCAGATTCAGAGAAAACACCTTGGTCGCATTACAGGTATTGAAGCAAAAGACCTTTCAAAGCCAGATGTAATTGACTTGGTTAGGCAGACAATTGATGCTTTCCCTCAGAAAGAAGAACTAGAAAAGAACTTGAGGATTGTTAAATTTCCAAGTGGCGAGAAGACAGCAAGGCAGATTGAAAGGTTCATTAAAAAGCTTATAAATAGTGGTTTTAAACCAGATTTAACGATTATTGACTATTTTGAATGTCTTGAACATGAGATAGACAAATCATCGTCAAATGAGTTCTCACAAGAGGGTAAGACTATGCGTAGGTTCGAAGCGATGGCAGGTGAACTTGACATGGCGATTTGGATACCGTCTCAAGGAACAAAGGATTCAATCAACCTAGAGTTGGTTACGATGGATAAAATTGGTGGCTCAGTCAAGAAAGCTCAGATTGCTCATGTAATCATGTCTATTGCAAGAACAGTTGACGATATTGCAAATAATAAGGCAACAATTGCAATCTTGAAGAATAGAGCAGGTAAGAGTGGTAAGGTCTTCAATAATGTAGAGTTTAACAACGGCACATGCCGCATTAGTACTGATAATGTGGATGAGTTGGATAGTTTATTTGAGCTTCAGCAGAAGAAGAAAGACGCATTGTTTGAGACACAGAAAGAAATAGCCAAAAGTCTTGCCAAAAAGCGCAACTAAATATTCAGAAAGAGATTTTTAACGGTGTAAAAAAGGTAAAAATTTTATTTAAAATATTTTTCATCTAGACATATTTGGTTATCAGAGGTTTATAGTTTTGATAACCAAATTTTTTGTTTTTTAGACGAATTTTTGCTTGGTTTTTATATATTTATTCTTACATCTAGATTAAAAAAAAAAATAAAGGTTAGCCGACTGAATATTAAAATAATAAAATTAAAAAAGTTTTGCTTTAATGGAAGTAAGAAAAAGCGAAGGTTACTTTGAGGAATACAATCCTTCAAAGGTAAAACACGGCATTTGCGAAGCGTACACGGCAGTAAATGAAGTTTGTCCTGATGGTCTAATCGAATCATTAATTAAGAACCTTTTAATTTATGATAGAATTTCATCATCAGAGATTAGAAGACAAGTCGAAGAGACTTTAATGTCAGTCAACAAGAAAGTTGCAAGGGCATATATTAAGAAATATGAAGAAAAAGAGGGAAAGGACAAGACGCTAAAGACAGATAGCGATTTTATAAGGGATTACATCAATGCTTCAAATGCCTCTACTGGCTCGAAGTACGATTCCAATGCAAATGTTGAAAACAAAAATGTTGTGACTCTAGGTCAAGAGTTGCATAAAGGCAAAAACATCCAGCAAAATAGATACATCATGCAAAATAAGATTAAAGCATTGTATTCTAAGAAACTTGCTGACCAGTATATAAAAGACCTTGAGAGTCATGTATTGTACAAGCATGACGAAAGTGGTACACCAGGATACCCATATTGTGTGGCAATTACAATGTATCCATTCCTAATAGACGGTTTAAAGAATCTAGGTGGTCAATCTAAAGCCCCTACAGACCTCAAATCATACTGTGGGGAGTTTATTAACTTAGTTTATTCTGTATCATCACAATTCATGGGTGCTGTGGCAACACCAGAGTTCCTTATGTACATGGACTATTTTATCAGAAAAGACTATGGAGAAGACTACCTTGATATACTTGATAAACAAGTTGAAATCAATAGGAAAGGAAGAACACTAGAACAAGTTATTGAGAACTGTTTCCAACAAGTAGTACACTCAATGAATATGCCAGCTGGTAACAGAGGTTACCAAACAGTATTCTGGAATGTTGGATATTTTGACAAGAACTATTTTGATGGTGTGTTTGGAGAATTCAGATTTCCAGATGGAACAGCACCAAAATGGGAAACACTTTCTTGGCTTCAGAAGAAGTTTATGAAGTGGTTCAATGAGGAAAGAACAAAGTATGTGTTGACTTTCCCAGTTGAAACAATGGCAATGCTTACAGATGGTCATGACATCGTAGATAAGGAATATGCCGATTTCACCGCAGAAATGTGGTCTGAAGGACACTCATTCTTCTGTTACTTGAGTGATTCACCTGACTCATTAAGTTCTTGCTGTAGACTTAGAAACTCTCTAAAGGATGGTGAGGAAGATGATGAACACAATCACACCACACACCAATTCTCTATGGGTACTGCATCAGTAGCAACAGGTTCAAAGTCAGTTATGACAATTAACCTTAATCGTGTTATTCAGAATGCTACGAGAAAGTATTTTGAGGAAGTAGAGGGTACTCAGTTAGAAAAAGGCGTTCAAGTAGACATCAATAAAGTTAAGGATAAAGATTTGCTCTATACTTATATATCTAGTGGTATTACAGAAATTACCGAAAGGGTACACAAATATCAGAGAGCATTTAATGAAATTGTAAAAGATTTCCTTAACGCAAAAATGTTGGACGTTTATAGAGCTGGATTCATCAACATGAAGAAGCAGTATCTTACTGTTGGCGTTAACGGTTTGACAGACGCAGCAGAGTTTTTATCAATTGAGCCTAATCTTAATAAAGATTATGAGGAATTTGTAAACAATATTCTAGAAACTATCAACATTTCAAATAGGAAGGATAAGACAAGAGATTGTATGTATAATACTGAGTTCGTGCCTAAACACACTGGGCACGTTAAACCTCTTTTAATTGACTTGGAACTCCCTAGTGGACAACAAGGCGCAAGCAAGAACGTTTGTATGTTCTGTGCAGCGTGAACGACTAAATATAGAGGCATTACCTAACGATAGGTAATGGTGTGATAGTCTGAACTCTATGGCAACATAGAGAGAGGGATTCGAAGAAGTTCCTCCGTTTAAAATAAAAAATATTTAGCAAATATTTGTTTTTTCTTGGTTAATTGTATATTTATTAATAGAAACATTAGTAAATATGAATAAAAGAAAAAAATTAACTGTTTGTTGCGTTTGTGGAGAAAAATCAAGGGCAACTTGGAAAGATGGGAAAGAATATTGTAGAAAACATTATATGCAAATGTTCCATCATGGTCACATTTTAGAAAAAACTATTTTTGATAGAAATGAGTGGATAAAAAATGATGAATATGCAGAGTGTATAACATATGATAAAAATTTTAACCCAAATGGAAAAGTAAAATTTGATTTAGATGACGCAGAAAAATTAAAAGACAAAAAGATATATATTTGCAATCACAATGGAAAATATTACGCAGTAATATCTGAAACAAATCTTCATAAAGTTTTAGCACATAGATATGTTATGGGGCTTTATAATGAAGAATACAGTATTAGAAGAGTAATAGACCACATAAATGGTGATTCACTAGACAACAGGAAATCTAATTTGAGAATATGTTCTCATTCAGAAAATATGATTAATATTAGAAAAAATAAAAAAATTGTTGGCGTGAATCAGAAAAAAGATGGAAGATATTCTGCTAGAATAATGCATAATTATAAGGGAATTGATTTAGGAATCCATAACACTTATGAGGAAGCAGTTTTAGCAAGAGTAAAGAAAGAAAAAGAGCTATGTGGTGAATATGGTCCAAACAGTGATTTATTTTATATTTTAAATCTTCCTTCACCGCTAGAAGAACTGAAAAAAGTTTTTCAAGAAGGAGTGTAACAGAGTGGGTGAAAATCTGTCAAACAAGAATTATAATTGGGATAAGAAAGATGGATACTATGTTTCTCCAAAACATAATATGTATAGCAGTTATTTCTTCAATCCAGAAGACACGGAGTTATCGCTTCTTGATAAAATGAAACTTCATGGAAATAATTTTGTTAAGTATCTTGACGGAGGCCAAGCAGCACACCTTAACATCAATGAGCATCTTTCATTTGACCAATATAGGCAGTTACTAAGGGTCGCATCAGAATATGGCTGTAGTTATTTCACATTCAACTGTAAGAATACCGTGTGCAACGACTGCGGATATATTAGCAAGGACACTCTAGATGTTTGCCCTAAATGTGGAAGCCACAATATAGACTATTTGACTAGAATAATTGGTTATTTGAAACGTGTTAGCTCATTTAACGAGGCAAGACAAGTAGAAGAGCATATGAGAAGTTACAGACAATAATGTAATTGGGTACTCTCGAAGTACCCAATTTTTTAGCAAAAAGTTGTAATTATGATAGAAATGGAAACTAAGAAGTGTCCACATTGCAATCAAATTCTTACAATAGATAATTTTAGTTATAAAGATAAATCTCACACAAAACTTAGTTCGTGGTGTAAAGAATGCATAAAAGAAAAGAGTAAAGAGATTAGAAAAAACAATATTGAGAAATATAGAAAAAAAGCTAGAGATAATAAAAACAAATTTTACAAAATAAAAAGAGAAAAATTAAATGAATATAAAAAAGGTGGGTGTATAATTTGTGGGGAAAAAGAACTAGTGTGCTTAGATTTCCATCATTTAGATTCTAGTGAAAAAGACTTTGATATTGGAAAACAATTTCATATAAAACAGTTTTCTAAAATTGAAGAAGAAATTAAAAAATGTGTTGTACTTTGTGCAAATTGTCATAGAAAAGTACACGCAAATATAATAAAACTACAAGGATGATTACTATATTACGTAAAGAAGGTTGGAAGCTCAATCCTAATGATAGGGTTGTAAACACAATCTTGAGAAGATGCGAGAAATGTGATGGCTTATGCCCATGCACACATGATTCAGAGGATTATGAAGGTAAGGATTTACATTGTCCATGTACTGATTACAAAATAAAAAATGTATGCGAATGTGGATTATATGTATTAGATGAGAATTATTTCAAAGACAAAAAATAGGTATGGTAAAGTATTATAATGCAATGGTGGTGTTTGAAGAGATACCAGATGAAATTACTTTAGCAATCAACATTACAAATTGCCCTTGCCATTGTAAGGGATGCCATTCAGAATTTTTATGGGAAGATAAAGGAATTTCACTAACTACAGAAGAGTTAGATAAACTTATTGAGAAAAATGATGGAATAACGACTGTATGTTTTATGGGGGGTGATTCTGAACCGCAAACGATACAAGATTTGGCAGAATATGTGCATGAAATTAAACACCTTAAAGTAGGGTGGTATAGCGGAAGAGATTCATATTATAAAAACATTAATTTTAACTATTTCGATTACATTAAGTTAGGACATTACGATGAGGAATTGGGTGGTTTGAATAAGAAGACCACAAATCAAAGACTTTATAAGCTGAAACATAAGATTTTTGAGAGTGAGGGCGTTGAACAGATTGATTTTGAGGATATAACTAGTAAGTTTTGGAAATAAAAACATTATAGGAGGCTGTGAAAGACCTCCTATTTTGTTTATATATAATAAGACATTTATAATTGATAGTGATTAGAAGGTTTTTAGCCACAGCTTATAGCTTGAATTACAACTGAATATTTCTTGTACTGACATAACAATATTAAATTTTTAATAAATATATAATTAAAATAAAAAGTATGG
>NFZD01006653.1_pt1 | contig 22514 bp, 29 predicted proteins | sample 1095381 | NCBI WGS metagenome assembly NFZD01 (sample SAMN03609891, study PRJNA323583) | gut metagenome | isolation source: feces | host: Rattus norvegicus | place: Denmark: Riget | collected 2013 | reverse complement strand
TTTGAGGATGAGTATCACTTGAATAAAAAGATTGTTTTCTCTAAGATTAAGCATATTTTAGGTCGTGATAATGGTGTTAAGATTAACGCACACAAATGTGACGTAAGTGTCATAGATAATGATGAAGCTGAGATATTCTTAAATCAAAATCATATTCAAGGCTTCTCGAAGTCAACGATATATCTTGGAGCAAAGGCACAAGAGGATGGTACTCTTATTGGGGTAATGTCATTTCTAAATGAGGGTGATGGTCATTGGAACTTGACGAGATTTGCCACAGCAAATGGGACTGTTTGCAGAGGAGTAGGAAGTAAAATGTTCAATTTTTTTATTAAGAATTTTAATCCTACTTATATAAGGTCATTTGCTGATAGAAGATGGACAACTGATGGGGAGAATAATCTGTATACAAAATTGGGATTTAAATTAGAGGACGTATTAGGCCCAGATTATAGATACTATAACCCAAAGATGGACCGTTTGAAAAGATTTCATAAGCTATTTTTCAAGAAGGACAGACTCCATGAAAAATATGGTTTTCCATTAACTATGACGGAAAAAGAGATGATGCAAGAATTAGGATACACACGTATATGGGATTGCGGCCTATTCAAATACGTTTGGGAAAAGAAAGAGGGGGAAGAGTAATCTTCTCTCTTTTTTTTTTGTCTTGTTTTCTCAATTTTGGATATCAATGGACTATTTATTAATAGAAAAATTATTTAATAAATTCATATCTTGAAAATGAGAAAATTGGACTACTACGGTTTCATTGAGCAGAGCGAGTATGAGAGCCTTGCATCAATGGGACGAAGCAAGAATAACGAGCAAGATGCTGAGATTGGCGAGCTCGGTAAGAAAAACGAGGAGCAAGACACCAAGATTGGCGAGATTAAAGTTGCTCTTGATGGGAAGGCTGAAAAGAGTGAGATTCCCAATGTTGAGGGATATTTCGATGGCGTCGCTTATGACAGCGAGAAGAAGGAGATTGTCTTTACACATGAAGGTGAGGCAAAGGCTTCAATTGACGCGACTGACTTCATTAAGGATGGCATGGTCGAGAAAGTGGAGATTAAGGACGAAAAGCTTGTAATCACCTTTAATACGGATGGTGAGCATGAGGCAATTGAGCTTGCTCTTACAGACATCTTCAATCCTAATAACTATTATACTAAGGATGAAGTTGATGAAGCTGTCAAGGATTCCGTTAAATATCAAGAGTTTGGAAATGGGAGAAAAACCATCCAATTGGCCAATTATGATAATATATCTGGAGTTGATACTGATGGCAATGGTCATAACCTTGTAATGCTGTCAAAATGGAATGTCGCGGATTTCGGTGCTAAGGGCATTCACGTGAATTTGAATGGCGTTGAAGGTGAGAGGCCTACATACAATGACACTGAGGGTGAGATTGCATTTGTATCCGACTTGGATGCAAAAGCCAATGCTGCTGATGTATATACGAAGGCTGAGATTGACGGTAAGGGCTATCTCACTGAGCATCAAGACATTTCTGACTTGGCTACGAAGGAGGAGGTCGCTGAGAAACAAGATAAGGGTAATTATCTTTCCTATATTGATGACAATGGTAGGAAGGTCATTGCGCTTAACAACAATGACATCATCGGTGCTAATGCAAATGAAGGCGAACTTGATGACAAGATAGATACTGAAGGATGGGTTTCATTGATTCATTTGAACAAGTGGAATGTGTTTGACTTGGGTTCAAATAAAACAATGACCAATATCAATACTCCAGATGGCGTTAGGCCTACGATTCAAGAAAGGTCACAAAGTGGTCCAGAGGCACATAAGATGGCGTATCTTGATGATGTTGAAGCATTAAAAACTATTATTGAGGAATTGAAATCAAGAATTGAAGTTTTAGAAAACAAATAGCAAGAAGAAAATAAAGATATCAAAGATAGTGTAGCCACATCAATGGTTACGCTTTTTTTTATATCTCAATAATATTTATAGGATATTGAAATTGATTTTAATAGATGTCATGACATTAAGCAGATATAAGAGAATAAATCTTACTGAAGCACAAGCAAATAGATTGAATTCCATATTATTTGAGAATAGGGAGAGTAAGAATTTGTCCAAGGCGAGAAACTATATAAGGAGCATAAATCCCAATGCGGACGCTCAAAGAATTGTTGACAGCATCCGTACAGACATTCCCAATAGCCGCATAGCAGACTGCAAGTTTGTTATGGGTGTTGCTCGTATGTTCTTGAATAACGAACTTACAGACCAATCTGTCATTGCCAAGTTAAATAAGACGTTGCGTCTTGTTGGCTCTAATGCCCATGTAAATGAGTATGACAACAACTTGAATGGTGAGGATGCTGCAAGTTTAATTCAGAGGTTTAGCGGTAATGTGCAGCAAGACTTGGACAACAATAGGAATGCTTTATCCCAACAGACGTTTCAAGAGAATGGAGAATATACAATTGTTCCGATTGATTCATTTGAGGCCGCGGAACCGTATGGGAAATATACCTCTTGGTGTGTGACGCATGACGAGGATATGTATAGCAATTATACCCATGGTGGATTGGGACGGTTTTACTTTTGTTTAAGGAATGGTTTTGAGAATGTGGAGGAGGTTCAAGGGGAGAATTGCCCTTTGGATGAATATGGCCTTTCAATGATTGCAGTATCCGTCAATGAGGATGGAAGTTGCAATACGGTTACTTGTAGATGGAATCATGACAATGGTGGCAATGATAACATCATGAATGAGGAGAAATTGAGTAAGCTTATTGGTAGAAATTTCTATGATGTATTCAAGGCTTACACGAACGAGGAACTTGCGCAACGTAAGCAAGATATGGTAGATAAGGTTTGGGAGATAATGTCAAATAATGGGGATTATTTGGCGGAATATTTCACGGAGATACGCTTTTATAATGAGGACTATGATGAAGATGATAGCGTGTATTATGATGAGGACATGGCAACAAAGCCTGGATTATATATTGTCAAAGGTGAGGATGTTTTTGATATTGAGGACATTATAGGCGATAAGGTTATGGTTTTCAATGCTGATTATGAGCCAATTATAAGGGATATCTTTGATGATGTGGAGGATTTATCAAGCGCGGAAGCATACAACTTTAGTGATGAGGTTTTCTTGCGTGTAAGGAACGGAAAGAAATATAATTTATTGAGGGGTGATGGAAAGCTTATTTTAAATATTCCTCTTGATAAATGGCCAATTAGAATACAAAGCATACCCTCTGCTAGTAACAGATTCATAGTATCATGGGAAAATGGTACCAAACAAATTGTAAGGGGAACTGATGGCTTTATGAGTGAACCATTTGTTGAATATTCTAAACTATATAACACAAGCGGCTTTTTTAAGTTTCAAGGAAGTAACGAAATCAAGTATATGGATATTGAGGGTGGGAAAGTGTTTCTAGACAATATCGAAATGATAGAATCAATGTCTGAGTTGGCCTTTATTAAGTTTTTTGGGAATGAAGGGTATTTGCTTTATATGATTAAGCCCTATAGAATAAGGAAAGTAAGCAACATTCAATTCAAGCGAGGTGGCGGATGGTATGGCTCCCATTATTATCGTATCATAACGGCAGATGGAAGAGAATATGATGTTGATTATATTGATGGGAAGACATATGATATGGACACTAACCTTGTTGACCAAGTGAATGAATCAAGAATTGACTTAATTGTCAAGAATATTCTTAAGGAGATAAAAGATTCTTTTGAATTTTTAAGAAAATAATTTATATTTTAGATAGAAGATAATATGCAGTATTTCTATATAACGCAGAACAGTACGTTGCCGACATTAATGATGGAGCTTATTGAGGATGGTAGGCATTCTTATGACAAGTTCCATGAATGCATTCAAGGTGCTGATATAACATTCACGATGGTGAACGTTGACACCAACATAACCAAGATAGCAAAGGCTAAGGCCTATATAAAGCTCCGTGAGGGTGATTCTTGTACTGAGCAGTATATTATATGCTATGATTGGAAAGAACGCGACACAAAGGAAATGGGGACGTTTAAAGGCACGTTTGAGATAGTATTTGACCCATCATTGAAGGGGGATAACGTTACTTATCCAAGTGGTGTGTTGAATATGCCGATTAGAGAGGATTTATATATTATAATTAAATAAGATTTGAAGATATGAAAGAATTGTTATGGTTGAACCAAAATTTGATAAAGGCGATTACGTAATCAACCGCTCATGTGGTGATATGGGTATCATTAAGGGTGTAAGCAAAAAGGGGTATTATCAGTTTAAGGCTTATTATAGCGGTATGTTTAAACGGTTGAATGACGTCAAGAACTTCAATTATGATTTGCAGATAAACTATCAGAAGTTTTGGGATTTATGTGATGAGGATGAGAAAGCATTACTTGGCAATAAATTGGCGGAAGAAAAAAAGAAGGGTGGAAATTGATTTTTCCACCCTTTTCTAATCACATCATTAAAACATTTTTTAGCGCTAATTTGGTCTCCACCTCTTCATAGGTTTCTCCAAATCTGAAAAATATTCTACCATCCTCTGGGTATTCCTCATACCCATCCACATTCTCCCAAGCCAATGCGATGATTCCGTCAGCGCAGTCTTGGAATCCGAAGCAGCAATTGTCTTGAACCAAGTCAAGCAATATTTTTGTTTTCACGATATGAATCTCTGTCACATATTCATCATTCGGATGTAAGTCATTTATGAGGCAGCATGGCTTTTCCTCAAAGCTCTCTCCCCAAAACTCGTCAATCTTATCCGTGAATATGAATTCATATCTGTAATATCCGTCGTTTTCCTCCCCAATGAGGCGGATGAAACCGAGCCTTACTTCCTCATTTTCCTCCATTGGGATTAAGATTTTTTCCCTTCAAGACTGTCTAGCAAATCACTTGCTGATTTATCATCCTTCTCATCCCATTCATATGGATTGATTGAAAGCTTTTCCCATGTTTTATTTTCCTCTTCTTCGAGTTCTTTCTTTTTATTGAGATAGTATTGATATATCTCAATTTTTTCTAGCAGTTCCTCATCATCTTTTCCTTTTTGGAAAGTTTCCAAATCCTCAAGAATGTCCGTTTTGACATTGTGAAGACTTTGCTCGCATGACCAAATGTCAGTACGTATTTCATCTTGTTTTGCTTCGTCTTTAAACATTTTACCAAGACTTTTGTCAATTTCATCTCGATGCTTTTTTGCGATAAGGTCGAGAGTTCCCTCTGTATCTTGTTTGATTACTCTTTTCGCAATGTCCAATGCTTCTTTAGAATACTCCTTTTTACCATCTTCATAAGGCGTTGTCATTGCCCCTTGAATTGGCCAATCCATCTCTTGAGAACTAAATGGGGACATTTCGTTTTCCTTTATAGAATCGGCGATTTCCTTGGCCATATTATATTTGGCCTTTGCATTTTTTAAGTCAGTGAAAAATGAAGAGTCTTTAATTGTGTTCATCATTTCCCTATCTGTAAGGCCCTTTGGTTTCGTTTCGCCTTCTTTTATAACAGACACAAGTTCGCCTTCCTTATAATTGAACTCTATTGTTTCTTTATCATTAAGTTGATATACAACTTTAACAAGTTTATTATCATCTAAATTAATAGTCATTTCTTATATTTGTTTTAATGAAATTATTTTTCTTTTTCACTGACAATAATGTTATCAATTACTTCTTGCTTACCTCGTACTTTCTCTAGCATTTCCTTGTAGAATGTATCGTCATATACTTGGTAATAGATTGTGACATCTTTGGTTTGGTTAAGCCTATGTATTCTGTCCTCAGCTTGAAGGTTGTCTCCGCTGACCCATGAGAAACTGTTAAAGATGGCCACATCGGACGCCACGAGGGTAAGTCCGACTCCAGCTGATTGGATATTGCCGACGAATACCTTGATGTTTGAGTCGTTTTGGAATCTCTCAACAGCTTCATTCTTCTTTTTCATTGAGAGTTTTCCGTTGTGATAAACGGCGATATCGCCAAAATGGTCCTTAATCGTATTCAGCTCCTCATCAAATGAGCAGAAGATAACAACCTTGTGGTTTTTCTTGACGCATTTCTCAGCAAGGTCAATTGTCTTGGTTGTCATGGATTTTGCAAGCCATTGCCTTAGCATAATACCCTCGGTAATCTTCTTGTATTTCTCAAGTTCATCTTTTCCCTTACCTTCTTGTGCGGATTTGTATTCATCCCATACATTGTCATATTCTTGTTTTTCTTGTGGAGATAATACGTAACTGAGAACCTTTACAGTCTTTTTCACAACCTTGCCGAAATCACTCTTTAGCCTTCGTAGGTAATAGGGCTTTACAACTTCTTGAAGCTCGTCAAGATTGGAGGCGCCATTGGTAATCCATATCTTCTTGCATTTCTTTTCCAAGAGGTCATTTAATTCTTGTTTCTCATTATAATCAAGGTCATACCAAGACGGCTTTCTTTTGTTTCTACAGAAGATTGCGGTATATGCGTCTCGCTCTTTCTTGTTATAGAAGCATTTGCCGTCGCAATACCTTTCAACATAATGTTTCCAATCCTTTGCAAGCGGAGCCCCTACAATCTTGAGAATATTGAAGAAGTTGATTGGACGATTGGTGATAGGTGTACCAGTAATAGCATAGATTCCTTTCGGATTGCTTCTTCCAAGGAGGTCTGACACAATCTTGAATATGCCGCTTGTGGTATTTGACAATCTATGCGCCTCATCAATAATCACCAAATCAAACTTTGATTGGTATAATTGACTGTTGTCCATGGCCTCCGATATGATATTCTTCTTCTTTGACACAATTGTCTTTTCTTTGAAGACATTCACAACCTTACCGTCATCATCCAAGTTCAATTCTCTTTTCTTGACAATTTCGATCGGTACCTCATAGAAGTTTTTCAATATGTCATAATTGATGATTGTGAACTTGTTCTCCTTCCAATTGCTTCCCTCAACAATTGTGATGTCATCGTCATCGACAAGTAATGACAACTCCTTTTTCCATGTCATCTTTACTGATGCTGGACATATAATCAGTACCTTCTCATATTTGTCCTCCAATGCAGCGATGATTGCAGCCAACGTCTTGCCACTACCCATTTCACTCGCGAGAATGCCCTTCTTTTTCGTTGTAAGGAACTTTATCGCCTCCTCTTGATAAGGATAAAGGTCGCGTCCACATCTCTCGCTGTAGGGTTTGAAATCGATGTCTACAGCGTTCCAATCATCACATAGGAAGTCCGTTAGTATTGCTGTTTTGGGAGCGAATATATCTATTGCCTTGTCTTGTGATTTCCTATATATGCAATAGAAGTGATAGAACTTGCTTGTTTCTCCCATGTACCATGTAATCTTAAGCTTTTGAGGGGTAAACTCTGCATTCCACTCTTCTTGTTTCTTCTCGCCGAACCAATCGGCAATCTTTACGATTTTATTGATAAGAGTAGGCTTCTTGTCATAATTGCACAGCACATATTCCGCCTCAAAGTCATTCATTGTCTTTGTCTTGTAAACGAAGACTGAATTCTTGAGGCGTATAATGTATGAGTTCTCCCCATCGTATTCCTTGAGGAGCTTGTGCGCTTTTTCTATTTTCTCAAGTGAAAGTGACATTTTTCTTTCTTATCTTTACTAAAAAGATAATGTGATTATAATGATTTTTCAAGAGAATGAAATATAATATTTATAGAAGATAATAGAATTGTTTTTTTTATGAAAATTATAAAAATAAACGAGAGTCAAAAGAAAAGATTATTTGAAGGGTATTCGGAAGAGTTTTCTTTTGAGGACCTTTCAGCTATAGGGGACCCAATAGGACAGTATATGTATTGCCTCCGTAAGTTAGGGCAACCGACAAATAACGGCTCATCAAGATGTGTGTTCACGCTGACGGACAACCATGTCTTGAAATTGGCATTTGGAAGCAAGATGCTTGCTGGTGTTGCGCAAAACCGTGCTGAATATGAGGTGTTTGAGAAATACCAATCTCCACTTTTGGCAAAAATAACATATGCGGATAAGGATTTCCATTATTTGGTGTCGGAAACGGTATTGCCATGTGAGGAAACTGACATTGAATATGTTTTTGACATGCCTTTATATTCTACTTGGACCCAACATTCTGAGAAAATCCCCATTGGGAATAACCAAGGAGATGCTTATATTGGCTTTAACAAGTATTTTCCGAAATTGAAGGAACCAAATTATGGTGGTACTTCGTTTTTTGCAATAATTGGATATATTGACAGAATGGGCTATGATGAATATATTGACAAATACACCAAAGGCAATCCGTGGTTTAAAGAGTTTGCAGCGTTGGTCCAAAAAGCCGATATAAAGGATTTTCTTAGCATTGAGAATTTTGGAATAGTTAATAGGAATGGAAAGCCTCAGATTGTCCTTCTCGATTATGGATTCAACAAAGATGTCGCAAAAAACTATTATGGTAAAATAATAAAAAACAATTGAAGAAAATGAAATAAGCATGGCAGCAAAAGTACAATTCAACACAAAGCCGCAGAGGACTGTCCCAATCAATAGGAACAGCCTCTTTTATGACGCTGAGTCATATGCATTTGAAATGCAAGTGGGAAAGGAATATGTGGAACAAGACATGGGGCAGACTGTAGTATTGTATCAAGTGGACGCATCAAACACTCAAGCAGATGCGGTATATGGAGAAACTAACCCAAGCGATGTGAAATACAAGACGCCGATTGAGGTTCCGTGCGTATATGAGATTGCAGAACCAGAGTTAAAGTCATATGACAAGGACAAGAACTTAGGTACATATATGAAAACTGGTAAACTTACCCTTGGCGTATATCAAGAAACCCTTACGGAATTGAATGCAGACATCAAGAAGGGTGATTATATTGGCGTACAAGTGACTCCCACACATATGGAGTTTTTTGTTGTGAACAATGACGGTAGGAACAATTATGACAATGCGCATACGTTGTTCGGAACAATACCATTGTATAGGACAGTGCAATGTAGTCCAGTTGATGCGTCAGAATTCCAAGCATAAGATATTTATATAGTATAAATACTAAAAAATAAATTCGATATAATATGAAGAAAATAATAAGACTCACAGAATCAGATTTGCATAGGATTATCCGAAGGTGTATAAATGAAGCAATAAATAATGATTTGAGTGGTTATTTTTATATGTTAATAGATGGGCAAGATGTGCCTATTGGTAATTTCCACACCTTAAATGAAGCACTAGAATTTGCATCAAAATGGAGAGAAAAATATGGGGATAAACACGAAGATGGAAAATACAACGGTAGCACTACCATACGATGCAAATTCAATAATCCATCATACAAAAATATTTTGGGTTTTACATTTGAAGAAGATGATAATGCCTATGGTATGAATGTGTATTTAAGAAGTCGTGACGCTTCAAATGATTATAAATATATTTGCGATGTAGATGACTTCATCGATTTCATTTATGAAATGAATAAAATTGAAAATTTTTTATAAAAAATAGGGAATAGAAATTAAAACTATTCCCTATTTTCCTTTTTATGATATTCTAACATATTTGGATAATATTGACTCGATGTCATATCCGTCAAGTTTATTGATATATCCTCCCCAATCACCGCATTGTTCCATTCCAGCCCAAGGGTGAACATGGTGCATGATGCACCCTTTCATTATTTTCAACAACTCTACAAGTTTATCACCCATTGGGACTTGATGAAGACTTGACATAATCTCATCCATTTTCTCATCCATAATCATGGAGTCTTGGTCTCCGAGGTTATGCGCTATATTGTCATCCTTGTTGCTCATGATATTAATTCTGTTTGCAACTATGTTTATCAAGCTGTTGGCCTCTTGATTGGCTTTGGTCGCAAGACCATGCTTGTATTTCATCTGAATATACGATGGGTCTATACCATTAAATATTATATTCCCTATCATATTTGGATTTGAGTCATTCGTGGCCTCGCCTCTAATACCGCACCTTAACTGTATCTCACTCTCTTTTGTGTCCTTGCCATATCTTAAAATAACATCCTCTCTACCCCTACCAACGATTGCAACATCCTCCGTCTTAGGGAATGAGCCATTTGTGTTTGGGTTGTCTGATATTCTCTCAAGCGGAGCCGTATCATTCGGTTTAAGGAGTGATGTGGCATTTTTCTTTGCCGCGAATGTATTGAATTGTGGCTGTGGAATAATGGGGCCAATATAATATCTTTGTCCTTCATTACCGTCACGATAAAATACAATGACAGCTTCCCCAACCTTTGGAACCACATGGAATGTCTTGGGCATCAATGGGAAAGCCCACGGAATCTCCTTGATGCTTGTTGGAAAATCAACACCCTCAAACTCCGCCCTAACTCTGAGTCCGTCAAATGGTTTGTCGGTCTCATGCTTTCCATCCTTAATGTAGTCGGAATATATATTTTCAACCTCTCTTACAATTGCTATCTTTGCTTGTAAATCTTGATTAGCCATCACTTAAAACCCCTCTTTTATTCAATTCCTCGTTCGCCTTGTTGTAAAGATAGTCAAGGTCTTCCAATTCGTGAACGAGATTTATTATTGTAGTTTTCTTTGCCTCATAGTCATTGTTATAACCCATTATCTTAAGGTTGATATCTGCATTTGACATTTGAGAAAAATCTATGTTTCTGTCCATGAGAAAAACATTTCATTAATTAATTTATCGCGCCGACGCCAATTCCAGGAGATATGTTCATACCTTGTACTGTAACTGGACCTCCGCCATTCGCGCCGAATGCCGTAACGGCCATACTTCCGTTTTGGAAACCAACTTGCACTGAAGCATCCTTTGTCATTGCTCGGTAAATCTCGTGAAAATTGGAATAACCGATTGCAACAGTCAAGTTTGGACTTCCATCTGGCATTGGACCTGTAGGTATTCCTAATTCATTCAGCATTTTCGTATAATTTGCCGTAGATTGAACAGTAGATAATCCTGGGCGTTTCATCATCGAGCACACCAACAATAGTCTTGACAGTTGTGGGAACGGCGGCCTTATATTACTGAAAAAATTCTTAATCGTATTACATATCTGTTCTATTGACATTTTCTTTCTTCCTTTTATTAGCAGTTATTAATTGACGGCATATTGTCTTTCTCATTAACCGTAGTGTCAATGTCGGCGTAATCAACCGTATCAAGCGTTGTGTCTTGGAACTTGTTGCCAAATTTAAGCCATACGCTTGGACAATTGTTCACAATTTCAAGTATGATATCTGCGTACTTCTCAAGCTGTTCTCTAATTATAATAGACCCAAGAGTCTCTATAATTGGCTCTAAGGCCTTCAAAACAAGCTTCATGAGTTCTTGTACCACCAAGTCCCTAACCTCTCTCACAATCGAAACTATGAGCTCTTGGAGGGCTTTTAAGAGGTCTTCCATGGAGAACTTCTCCCATGTACCTCCCATGAGCTTTTGATTGACCTCAAGCAGCATCATGACCTTTGGGCTGAGTATTGCGTGTACAATGGATGTTACAAGCGCCTCAATAAGGTCAAATATGAAATTGAACTCCACATTAACTTTATCCACATCGTCCACACCATCGCTAACGGTTACAGCCGCTTGCGTGATTGCCCTATGGAGGACATCTATCTGTTCTTGAAGCTCTGCATTCGAGTCATATTCATTTAGTGTTTCGGCAATACCACTAAAGGCATCGTTTCCTTTCCTCTTTTCCGCAGCCTTTGCTAACAATGCATCATATTTGGAATTATCAAATGTGTAGTAGCAATCATTAACACTTGAATCATCGGATTCGAGGATATTCTTGATAATCTCCTTGATTTTTTCAGTTCCCTCTTGTTGTTTTATTCCAACAGAGAAGCCAACCCCCATGTTTGAATTGAGTACGGTTTCCAAAAGCGTATGTACGAGTACTTTGGCATCAAAAAGCTTCATGCCCATGACATAGTCATAATTGAACTCATAGACAGTAAGTCCTGGATAGCATTCTATCAAGTTTTTAACCACCTCATCCTTATTCTCCACTGTCACTTTGCCACTTTTGGGGTCAATTTTTACATTTCCATTCAAATATGTTAAATCATCCGACTCGTAAATATCAGCCAATGTGTATTTCCCATTCTTATCATATTCACCCTTATCATTGAATAAAAGCTTCTTAAAGCCCCATGGGGCCTCGCCCTTTGACAATTGTGGGATATGTATTACTGGTTTTGGTAATATCGTAAACCTAAACTTATTGTTCACCAAGCCTACTAAGGGAGCGTCACTTGAGGATTGGTCTATATACTGTATGTTGCATATTCCCTTCTCTTTGCTGAAGTCACGGCCATTGCCTTTGTATACTGACTTTCCATTCTTGCTTCCCCATCCGAATCCAAGATTCTTGCCTAATTGGTCTGCTCTTCTAATGTACCAATTGACTGAAGTCCAATCATCTGTAGTTGGGACAAGTGTGTTTTCAACCGTCTTGTTTTTCTTATCCAATTTTCTGTCGATACACATTGAAATCACGTGGGGATTATTCCTATATGTGAATGTGTTTCCAAGTAAAATTGAAGAGTCTGCCCCATTGCTTGACTTTACTGTCAAGGCACTTAATAATGTTCCATCTGTAGGTGTTGTCGTGGTTGGAGTTCCATGGGTGTTCCCTATGTCATGGATGTTGTCAATCAATGACGAGTTGGGGAATTTCCCCTTATGTATGACAAACCACAAGAAGGCATCCATGTCATCAGCCCTTGCGAATTTATATGAGTCTTCCACATCCTCAAGGCCAAAATACCATTGATTTCCAAATTCGCCCAATGGGTTAATAGATAATTTGTCAAGAAAATCGATTGACTCGATATTAATGTCAATGCCATATTCTTGAGAAGTATTTGGGTCTGTAGGGGATTTGTGCCTTTTTCTATATTTCTCAGGTATACGAGGGTCTGCTGAGCATGACACCATCTTCTTCAAGTTTGTCAGTAATATTGCTTTAACCGACACCTCTAATATTGGCACCACATAAATCAAATACTTTACTATCCAATCCTCCAACTCTTCCCTTGTGATACCCAAGTGCTTGAGCATTTGTAGAAGGAATCCTATTGGGTTGGCAGCAAATGTCAGTGCTAAAGACGGACTAACGCTAATGATTTCCAAGATGGAAATCACCTTATCAACCAACGCTTTTGCAGCGTCAATTGTGCCCATTGTGTCACTTTGCATTTTCTTCACGTCAGCCATCTTTCTTTATTTATTTATTATATAATTCAATTTTTTTTGTCTTTTCTTGAAGCGAATCATCCACGGCCTTCTTAATCTCGTCGAAGTCGAACGACATGCTTTGAAGGGCGTTTTGGTTGTTCTCTATCGCACCCTTGATGTCGCCGTTATGGTTGCACACATCACTCAAAATCTTTGCAATCTCGATTTTCTTGGAAATCGCCTTATCCTTCATGCCGAGGTAATCATTGATAGCTTTAGCATATTTGCTCCTACCCTCTAATGGTTCTTCTTGAAGCTGCGTGGCTACAGAGAGCTTGTTTATCTCATTCTGTGCTTGTATAATTTGCTCGCTTGCTAAAGCATAGGCTTCTTGAAGTAAGTCCCTCAAGTTCTGTGTATCATTGAGTTGTATCTTTAACTTATGGTTAACAGCCATTTTCTTAATCCTATTAAAATTCTTTATTCTCTTTCTATAAATAATTCAAAATCAGAATTTTATTATTTGTTGATAACTTGAAGTTTGACGTCAAAATAGCGTTTCTTGTATATTTTCAAAGCATCTCTTACCTCCTTTGGAGATAAGTTTGTTGTTTCAGTAAGATACATTATGATTGAGCTTCTGTTAAACTTGTTGCTTCCGATTGTGACAAACAGCTCTTCCCAATGCTCAATGAATGTGATAAGGGCCTTGCCTATTTTAATCTCGTTTTGAGTTAATCCAAACACATTTCGGCTTTCAAGAATCTTCTCGATGTTATTCACTGTTGAGCTTGTTATTTCATTGAATAGCATATTTTTATCTTCATTGTCATATGAATAGCTGATATTGTCGGTTATCTCAATCGGAGACATTTCATTGGGGTCATCATAGGAAGTGTTGCGTTTCTTGTTTTTTGCATAGAAGTTTATCTTGTAGATAAGATAGTTCTTACATATTGTACCACAATATGAATATGCCTTAAAGTTGGCGGTTGGGTCAAAACAAGAAAGTTTTGTCATAAGGAAGGAAATGGTGTCATCAAATGTTTGCTGGAATTCTTCATCTGGTGGATACAAGTTATATCTCCTAATGATTGATTCAACCATCCTTGTAAACGCTGGCTTCAATATCTCATTGAATATTCTATCCTTCTCCTCCTTATCATCTGTCGCCAAGTAATCCACCACAGCTTGCTCTTGCTCTTCGTAGAAATAGCCTTTCCTTTCCTTCGACGGCTTCCTTCCCCTTTTCTTCGGTACTTTGACTGCCTCTTCCGTTACCGTTACAGCACTTGTGTCTGCGCTTTCTGCCATTTTCTCTTTATTGGTTTTAAATGTCAATAAAAAATGACATTAACCAAAACTTTTTTCAATTAATGTCATTTCAAATCAACTTTTATTCTTCGTTATTCTCGACGTTTTTCTTATATTCCTCAAAAGTCTTGTTCCTATCCTCCTTGTGGAGACTTTCTCGTTTTGCCAAGTCGAACCACCATTGGCTTTCCTCTTGGTTTACGGTCTCCTTATACTGTTCGATAAGTGACCCCTTTCGACCAAGGTGATGGTTGTATCCAACCTTTGGAATGACATACACCTTCTTGCCCTTATTGGTCAGACGGAGAAGCCATTCGTACCAAAATGTCACCTTGATGGAAGGCTTAAGGCCGCCGACATTGCGCCAATCGAGGGTGTTGAAAATAGAACCAGTGAGATAGAAATCAAAATAATTCTGCAAACACTCATTGTCAAGTTCGCCTATCTCGTTAGAGAAAGATGACGCCCATGCAGCCTCATTACCAAAGCCGATATATGAGTTATTATTGAAGTCAGTGATATCCTCAAGTGGCATAAACAGTGAGATGTCGTTCTTGTATTCAATGTACTTGTTTACTTCGTCAAACCATATGTCGGTATATGTATCATCAAACTCCAATATTGAGAACCAAGGCTCTTCAATCACCTCAACCGCAGCATTAACAAGTTCCGCAAAAGTTGTACTTTCTGTAAGGCCCATCGGAGTAATTTTACCATCAATGCCCTTAAGTTCTTTTTTTGTAATACCCTTCGGATATGAAAGAATAACCTTAACATCTTGAGGCACAGAACTTACAGCCTTATTCAAGAGCTCAATATTTTCCTTGCCGAACTCATGCATCGGCACTATTACAGCTATATCTTTATTCATATTCTTCATTTTCTTCTAATTTCTTTTTTAAAATATCATTAAGCTTATCAAAAGAATCATCCTTTATCTTTTTATTATCTTTTTTGGGGTGATTAAATTTTTCAACAATCATGTCGCACATCAAGGCCGAAACTTCTGCCTCGGTGCCCATATCCATACTATATGTTTTTCCTCTCCAAAATTCAAATCATCTGTGCGATAATGGATTATTTTATTGTTAAGCCTTTCAAATTGTTCCTCAAATGTAAACAACTTACAATATTCCAAGAACTTCTCAAAAGAAAACTTATTGGGCCCCAACTTGGATATTATTCGGTAAAGAACAGGAAAAATAATCGTTTCTTCTGAATCATCAGATGATAAGAACCCAAACTTACGATTCTGATTGAGCAAGTAAGAGGCTGCTTGCTCAAATGCAAATGCAATTTCGTTTATCATCTCATCATCATCAATGTCGTCAAGGACCCCAATTGAAAGCCATCGTTCTTTAATATCCTTGAATTTTTGTTGAAATTTTTTAGTTCTAATTGCAGACTTGAATTTTTTATGACAAATCCATATGGGCTCAACTTGCCACCCCATTCCTTTAATCATTTCCCTCATTGTTCCACATCTTTTTGATTGCTTTGGTTATTCGGACGTATTCTTTGCCTCTGACTTCAAGCTTTATTTCATCAAACGTTCTTTTTGGCTGCAAGAATTTCTTTTCAATCATAGTTGACATTAAAAGGCAAATTTCAACTGTTGTATCAAAGACCTTGTTTTCTAACTTAGGGAAATTTGACGCAAGCCACATAAGTTCTTCTTCCATATGAAATATGCTATAGTAACTCAGAAATATAGTGAAGTCAAAAATATTCGGACCAATTCCTCTTATAATTCTCGTAATCATAGGGAAAGCAAAATCCGCAATACTTGGTTTGTGTATCGCTGATAATTCCTCCTCCGTTATTATACACATATTATCCGCCATGATAAAAGTGGCCATTTGTTCCATTGCGAATGCAGCTTCTATTTTTTGTTCGTGAGTAGGCAAATACTCAAGAAAACCGCATTCTTCCCAACGTTTATAGATTTCATTAAGTTTCTCTTGACTTAACGCATCTAATTTCTTTGAGCAAATTGAGATATCATCTACTTTATCTCCATAAACATTCTTCAAGAATTCAATCATCAGTCTTCCTTTTGTGATTTAACTTGGGTGATTAGTTCTTCCATTTCCTTCTTACGCCTTCCCATTACATCTATGAGATATGTAAGGAATTCTCCCTTTGTCTTCTCATATGACAATGTATCCAATATTTTTTCACCCTCTTTGTTAAGGACAGTAGGAACCTTGTTGGTAATCCATGAGCGGACGACACTTGCGATTTGCTTATGAAGAGTGTCATAGTCATCAAACCACACACAACAGTTTGGAAGACTACCGTCTTCAGTACTCATCCAATCCCATTCTTGCCGAGGTACCTTACACATTGTGATAGAGCCGCTTTTAACGGCTTCTAAGGCACTGTAACCGAAGCTTGCGTCCTCATCCACCACTATGGTAATTGCAGCTTCCCTAAGCGAATTTGCGAACTCTTGTTTTGATATGTTCCTAAGCTCCTTGAAAGACACCCACTTAAACATAGGATACTTCCAATAAAAAGGCTTGACAATTTTCTTGATGTCTGATTGGTCCTTGGCGATTACATTCACGACCATTTTCTTAGGTTCATTAGTCTTACCGAATATCTTTGAGATAAACGGAGTGACCTTAGTCATCTTAACATATGGAAAAGCCTCCTTGAGAAGGGCTGATTGGTAATTGGAGTTTGTGATACCCTCAAGAATTCCGAAATCACCCCATTGGGCTGAGTATGGCATCTGCTCAACAAGATAGTCGTAATTCTGTAATATCGCCACCCTCTTGCACGGAAGCTTTTTAGTTTGGTTCATCACTTGAGAGAATATTTCTGGAATAAATAGTACATCCGATGGCGCTGTTCCAATCTCATCCTTATTCACATTATAATGAGGCAAGTTTGAATATCTCTCGTCTAGCCATGCCCCAACACCGACAAACTCATCATCTGTGTGAAGCATACTCACATCGTATCCCTCTTCCTTTGCCATGAGGGCAAGATTATAAATATATTCAAGGCTTCCGCTTGGAACTCCCTTGGTGTCTATGACGAAGAAATATACCCTATTTTCTTTCTTATCTATCTTGGCAATCTCTTTCTCGACACTTTCAATAACCTTCTTGTCTTTTTCAGTCATTTGTCTCTTACTTTTTCTTAGTTATTGGTTAATTTCTTTAATCAATCCATAAGTCTGCATTGTATTAAGGGTAATGCCTTGTCCTAATGAGACATCTGTAATGTCATCAATAGTGTCTATGATGTCGATAAACATCTTCATGAGGTCATATCTGATTGTGCTCTTACCCAAATCCTCATCCGTTTTCATTTCCTTGATTTCCTTCGCGCTTGGAAGCATCTTCTTGGTGTCTTGGTCGTAAACGAATGATTCTGTAATTTCCACATCACTTGCTCTGCCGCTTGTACCATTAAAGATAAACTCATTTATCTTGTCTATGTCAAAAATAAAAAGCTTATTTTTCTTCATTCTCTATCTTTTTAAAAAACTGATTATCTTCAATAATCTCGCTTAAATTATTATAATTCAAGAAAGCCTTGTCCTTAACGTCCTCATTGAACGGTCGGTTAATCAAAACTACTTTCTTGCCTTGGGGAACTTCCTTATCCAAGAATTCCTTCCTTGCTGTAATTACGGCATCACATTCATCCCATACCTCGTTGATTGACATTGGGAAGAGCATCTTTCTTACCCTTGTGCCGACCTTGCTGAGGAAGAAATATGTGGACTGTATGGCCAACGCTTCCTCGTCCAATGAATAAAACACAATTCTAATATCATCATCCTCGATGTTTGATATGTCATAGAGCCAATTGCTCAGCTTTGCCGCGAGGTTCTTTTCCATCGTGGTCGCACATCCGAAAATCTCATATGGATAATCAATATAAATGAAGCTGTTCCTCTCATATTTGCTCTTGAACTTGGCAAATGTCTTGAGTACATCCTCCTTGTCATTGATATCCTCAAGCTCAGCGTCTATCTTCTGTGACTTGATATAGTATTTGATGATTTGGCGGTTAATGTTCCTAACCACATGGTTCAATTCTACTCCAATAGTAATCATGACGTTATTTTTTTTCTTCTTTTTTAAAATCTAATTGAATCTTCTTGCTATTTCAACGCTTTTTTCAAACATTCCGTACAAATCGGCTTTTCCCCATTGGCCTCTTGGATGTCTCCGTCATATACGGACATCTCTTTACCACATACCGAACAATGCCTTTTTCTTTCTACCTTTGCCACTGATATTGGGTTGTCCTTCCTTTCCTTCTTCTCGTATTTCTCAGCCATTGACTTGGAATAGTACTTGTTTTCCAAATCAAGCGGAACCCTAATGTATTGGTTCCATGAGAAAGTCAAGAGAAAGTCATGTTCTTTTTCCTCAAAGCCATCAAACTTGCTGCCACCCATAAAACTGTAGGTGACGAAATTATCCTCACCCTTGGCTTTGTATGTTGAGAATGATAAGCTCTCAATTGAACTTGTAATCTCATTTCTCTCAATCTCATAAGGGGTCTTTAAAAAAAGTAATTTGGATAATTCATTGATGAATGGCTTGGAAACAGCGTCATAAGGATTGGGCTCTCTGTTGAAATGCAGAACTGTAACGATACTTCCCTCCTTATCATTAATTCTCACATCAACCTTTGTTGCATATTTCTCAATCTTAAATCTTACGAAAGACTTATAATTTATTTCAAACCTATATCTCTCAACCCCATAGCTACCAACTTGCTTTAGAGTTTCTAATACTGTCTCGCATATATTCTCATTCTCTTGAGTGAATTTGAATGCAGTCTTATTCTGCGGTTGCCTTTCCGCCTTTTCGGCTATTGCAACACCGTTGCCAAGATATTTGAAATTTTCTGCCTTATTTGCCACAGCATATGTCCTATATCTCAATTCTTCAACAGCTTGTGTCACTTCTCCCTTGAGAAGATGATGTCCGACTCTTTCATCGGAAACCTCTTGATTAATCTCTACACCACTGCCATCTTGGGTTCCTCCTCCCATAATTTCAGCATCGGCAGCTTTCATTCCAAATGGTAGACTATAATAAATCTTAAGGAAAAAATTCTTAATCTTATTCATTATTCTCCATCAATTCTTCCACTTTATTCATTAGGGCATCCTTTAATTTGAGCTTATAACCAACAAACTTTTGCCTTGTTTTGATTGTGTCCCTAAATTCCTTTGGAGCATCTGTCAAGTCTTGCTGACCATTTATAAGCGTATAGTTGTCCGTCATTTTGGATAGTTCTGAACAAATATCATTGACAATTGTATAATATGAGTATAACTCACTGATTTCTAAGTCGTTAATCTTCATGTCTCTTTTCTTCTTTCTTTTTGATGTCAATAGGGTAATATCTTTCATATTTCTTATTAATAATATCCCTATTCTTATACCATGTGTCTTTAAGCCTTCCAATTGAGTTATGCGCGATTCTAATGTTCGTGGTAACTCCAATCTTGCATTTCTTGTCAACGAAGTTCGCAAGGCAGAAGTCAATGTCATACATGTCAAACCCCTCCAATTCACGTGAGAAATTCTTGGAAATCCTACTTCTGTTTACCGCCATAAAAAGACCGTCAATCACAGCGACTTCCTCCAAATCCTTATCAAGCAAGGGAGAAAAGGTTGAAAGCCATGACTTGCCATCTTGGCGATGGAGGACTTGACCATATTTCTTGTCATAGTTCCACCATGCAGCGTTGGAATCAAATTGGGCAGAACCTGCGACTCCAATTATTCCATAATCCTTATTCTCCTTGAACAAACGAATGATTTCCTTTCCCCATCCTTCCTTGAGAAATTCAATGTCATCGTGAATGAACACGATAATTTCAGCGTCAATTTGGTCAGAATCAACCATATCGGCATATAGACGCGCCAACGGTGCTCCATCTGAATTCCTCATGCAATATATGGTTATTTCACCACCATCACAACCGCATGTATCAGAGAGATGCGTCATAAAGTCATCCTTCGCACCCACTTCTTCCCTAGTGCAAAATAATACTGCAATCGTATTTTTTCTTCTCTTTGTTTTTTTAGCCATTTTATTTAATGAAGCTTCTTTCTTAAAAGATAAAAAAAAAATGCTTGGCTTCAACAAGTCAAGCACTCTTTTTTCTTTAACTTTCTCTTTTTCTTCGGAACTACTATATATGATGGTTGTTTGTCTACGCCATTGACCTTTAATGTCTTATAAAAATGAGGTTGGATACCAACTTTCTTAAAGGCAGCGCAATTATTTGTTTCTTCTTCAATATAGAACCTATTGCTGAAATGCTTGTTTATTTGAACAATCCTACCCTTATGCTCACTCCCTATGCTGTCTATAAATTCAACTTTATCTCCAATATTTATGAAAGATGGGTCAAATATTACCCTATTATGCAAGAACTTTTCCCAACTTCTATTATAACGGATATAGGTTAACTTTTGATTTATCTGCATAGGTATATAATTTTCAAGCGCTATGTAAACATTATAGCAATAATTTAGAACATAACTCAAAGGTATATTATGAATAATTTCTTTGAGAGAAAAGGCATGTTGCTCACATAATAGGGTGTTGGGATTGAATTGGGGAATTTTCCCATTTATACAAAGCCAATCAATAAGGCCCATTATCCTTTCTTCGCGGCAAAAAACTTTAAAAACTTGAAGTGCTGTCATTTTTTATAAAAAATTAGTTTCCAGTTGACCCAAAACCTCCACTGCCCCTTTCTGTCTTGGATAGCTCATCTTTTGTCTCAACTATGTTTACTTGGGGATAACCAATCACAACCATTTGCGCTATTCTGTCTCCGACTTTATAAGGCGCGAATGTCATTGGATGGTTCAATACTGCATTCCAAGCGTCAATGGAATTGTTAAACGCCTTTTCTTGAGAAAGTGGGGTTGTACTAAACCCATTATCAATGGTTGGAATACCCATGAGTGAGTTGGTATATTCAATATATCTTGCCTCCAATGCCAAAGACCTCAACGAATCCCTATTCTTGAAGCAGAGTATGATTTCACCACGATAGATGGCAGAGTCAACAACACCAACATGGTTGCAGAGGTAAGCGTCAGTTTTTCGGTTTGAGGACCTTGGAAAAAGGAGTGTGCCATAATGCTTGTCGGTTTCCATTGAAAGACCTGTATGATAGATATACATGTCATAGTCCTTGTCATATTCCACGCTTATTGCCGTTAGGTCCATTCCCACATCACCGTCATGAGCATATTTGGGTAGAACTGCCCTTTTATCTATCTTCTTTATCTTAACTTCAATTGGAGTATTTATCGTCTCTTTTGTCTTATTTAAAGACTCTCTTCCCTCTGAAAGCCAATCGTTTATATCTTGTGGTTCTAAGTCGTTCATTAGTTGGTAGTTAGAGTTTGATAGGTGAGTTCACTTGCTTGACGCACAATTGTCGCCATAAGGCTTGAATGATACCTTGCTTGGTCATCTGTAAGGGCTCTGTCATTTACTGTCATTGCTTCAGCTTCTTCTACAGTGAATGGAATACCGCACTCTTGGGCCAATACAAGTGAGTGGAGGCCACTTCTGATTGAAGGCAAGTTGTTGTTGTACTTATAGACAAGTCCTCTCTTCTCAACTTCCCATTGATTGTCGTTTGGTACAAGCTTGACTCCCTTGGCTATCTGATGTAGAAGGCACACTTTGACAAGAGAATCCTTGTTTACCCTTTTCTCAATTGGAAGGAGCTCGTTTAGTCTAACGGCATAGGGAGTCAAAGTTTTAAGAACTATCTCCAATAAAGACCCCTCATAAGCGTTTCCATGCTCGTTGGAATGAGTGAAACTTCCGTTTTCAATCGCGGTACATAGTTTTTCCTCTAAAAGGCTTGTGTTTATCCCTAACATTTGAAGCTTCTTGATGTATAAACTGAAGTTTTTTTCTTTTTGTTCTTTAGTTATCATCTATTTTTGTTTTTAGTTGTTTTTTTCTTTAATCTAAAGC
>NFZD01008905.1_pt1 | contig 22651 bp, 38 predicted proteins | sample 1095381 | NCBI WGS metagenome assembly NFZD01 (sample SAMN03609891, study PRJNA323583) | gut metagenome | isolation source: feces | host: Rattus norvegicus | place: Denmark: Riget | collected 2013 | reverse complement strand
AAATTTTGTTAATAAATATTAAATTTTAGCTTTCCAGCAATTCACTGGGTTTATTATTCATAATGTTACCATTATGCGACACAAAGTATTTTATGCCTTACAAATTCATGGGACACACCTCTATCACAGATGAAGCGGGCAGTAACCCTTTTTGCATGGAACTCTGTAGGTTCACAGATATACTGCAAGTCATCAAGCCAGCCATTCTCTATAATGTGCCTATAATTCATTGTAACATAGGCATATTTTTTATCAGTATTTACTTTAATTCCTATCATTATAATAATTTATTAATTGTTCTACAGTCCACTTACAATTAGATAACCTGTATCTAACTATATTATAAGGAATATTTAGATGTTTTGACAATGTAGATAAAGTATATGTATCTTCATTATATTCTATATAATGGTTTTTAGTCATATTATTCATCTGTGTTTCCACATTAGCCCACCTACAATTTTCTGGACAGTAATTTCCATTTGTATCTATTCTATCAATAGTTAATTCTTTTGACCAGCCATTGTTTATAGCCCAGTCATAGAAATTTTGAAAGCTATTAGACCATTCCTCACATACACTGATACCTCTCCCTCCATAGTTTTCATACTCAGAAGCATTTGGATAGTTGCATCTCTTTTTCATGTTTTTCCAAGTATTATAGAGAGGATGTTTTTCTAAACCATGCTTAGTGTTAGCAATAGAGGCTTTTTTCTTTTGTTCACACCCACAGGAAGTACTATGCCCATTTCTTAAGCAAGATAATTGTACTTCTCCAATATTTCCACATTCACATTGACATCTAAACATTCTTCTAGGTTTATTACTAATAATCTTTGGAGCTATCTCTTCTATAATAGTCCATTTGCCAAATTTATCGCCTTGTTTAATTTCTAATTTTTTAGCCATAATATTAAATTTTAATTATATACAAATGTACTACAAATCTTTGGATTCTCCAAATAATTACAACAAATTATTTATTCTTGAGGAAAATACTTGTTTTTATAATTTTTCTCATATTCTTCTATAGGAATCCTTAGATATACAGTACCATGTTCCAGCATAGCACCATGTCCAGACTTAATCATTCTATCTACAAAGCCACTGGCAGAGTTCTCTGTTATCTTGTCCTCAGACTTATAACAAACACGTCCTGCATATTCAATTTGCTTATAAATTCCTTCTATTCCCTCCTGCTGTTTAATTATTTCAAAAAATGGCTTAATTAACTGCATACATTATTAGATTTTATACATTTTCCCCAATAATTAATCTTATAAATAGTATATTTTGGGAATTTAGATTTTATATACTTATTAGCTAAATCAACTGCTTCTTCAATGTTTGTAGCTTCAACATAAAAACTATCGTCTTCATTATAGATACTTTCACTTATCTTTCGTATTCCTACATAATAAAGTTCTTGTTCAATCATATTCTTTCTATTTCTATATCATCAATATCCCAATCATTCTTATTAGGTAAATCTATCTGATCATATACTGCACTATATAAATCACAGTCAGAATAATCTATTTCTTCATAGTAATTGCTATCTTCATCCGCTCCAGAATCAGTAATTGTATAATCATCAACGGATATTTTAACTACTTTACTTAAAGATATACTTATAACTACCTCAATTTCTTTTTCAGGCATCAATTATATAATCAATTTTATCAGTATTCCAACTTTTGAGCATATTATCTATTCCTCTAACTTGAATACCCATAGTCTGTAGATGTTTATCTATGTAATCAGGATAATTAGTTGGAAGAGTTACTTCTCCTTTAGCTAAAGCTGTAATTTCTTCAGTAGTTGCATTCTCATCTACTTCAATAAAAAAGTCAGTACTAATTGTAGCACTGACTTTAATGTTTACCATTTTCTTCATTTATATTATCTATTAAAATTTGAGTAATAATATCCAAATTCATTACTACTTGTTTATAAATATCCCATTTTTCTTGGAAAGATTGATTAGGCCAATCTGACAATATTATTTCATATTGACATCTTGACCACCACATGTACATACCCTTAGATTGAATAAATTTTTTAAATTCATCAAAAGTCTTAGGTTTCTTTTCTATTTCATTATAGCAATCTATTAAGTATGGCATTATATCATAAGGAATCATCTTTTTTTGATTGAAATCCTCATTTATTACATAAAAACTTTTCATATTAATTAGTGTATCCAATAAGTTGGCAAACTACCATCTTTATTTCTTGAAATATCAGCATCTAATTTACATCTAGTACAAAAATAACTGCCAGATTTTACCATGCATTTATAGAGGATATCTGCTACTTCCTCAGCTATTTCTTCAGGGGCTTCACAATTTATTTCATCATAAGGACATACTGTTAGTAACACCTTAAATAACCAGTCTTTACTTTTTAAGGTATTAAAGAAGATTATTTGAGCTATCATACTGCATAGGGAGCCAGAATGTTGTATGGGATAGTTAATTGACTGCCTATCAGAGTCTGCAATTCTAGTATAGAAATTTTTTCTCTCTAACACAGTGTTACAATTAGGATTTGACTCCTTCATCTCATGATAATACTGTTTATACTCCTCAGTTTCAAATTTTTGATCTTGCTCTATTAAATAGTTATAATCATATATATATGCTTTAAATCCAAACATAGGATTTAGATCAATATATCCTTTTTCTTTCCAATCTCTACGCCTAAAGTCTTGATATTTCTTTAATCCTGAAAAACCTTTCATATATGCTGTCTCTATTTCTTTAGCTCTTTGTTTAGATAGGCCATAATTACGCATAAGTGTATGTGAGCTACCCCCATAGGAGAAGCAAAATTCATAGCCTTTAGCTTCTGATCGCAATTTATGAAATTTCTCTTTAACTTCGCCCGCTGGCATATTTTTAGGTATTTCTGGATATACTATTTTTGCAGTTAGAGTATGCAAATCCTTCTCTCCCTCCATTAGTTCATAGATCATAGCTTTATCATTAGCTATACTAGCCATGAGAAAACTTTCTTGACCTGAATAATCTATGCTAATCCATTTATTTCCTTTTTCTGCTATAAAACATGAACGAGTAAAAGAATCTGATGGGATATTAAGCATATTAATATACTTAGTGTCTCCATCTTTACCACCAGATGATATGCGAAAAGTATCTGTACCTTTTACATTATATTTAGTATAGAGTCTGCCTGTATTTTTATTAATTTGTTTTAATACATTTTTTCCATAAGTTCCTACTAGTTTAGCTTGTTCTCTATATTTTAGATATAAAGGTATTAATCCGCATTCTTTAATTTGCGTCTGTAAGGCTTTAGCTCCAACAGATTCGCCATCTTCATCTAAAGTTGATACATTAATTCCAAGTCTTTTAAAAACTGCAATTACTTGTTTAGGACTTTTCCAATTAACAGAACACTTCAAAGAGGTATCAAATCCCTCAAATAAATCTCCCTGAAGGTTTTTATATAGATATGGAGAATTAGGATCATTAACAGATAGCCATTCTGTCATTTCCTCATATACTTTATTTAGGGATTCTTCATCTCTAATTATTTTTTCATTCCATTTATTAGTATCTAACTTTGCTCCACAAAATTCAGTGTAAGCAACTGGAAATGTAAATTTATTAAGTAAATCAATAGCTTTTTCTAGACCTTTCTGTTTTAATATTTCTAGCTGTTTATTCATTAACATCTCCATATATTTAACATCATCAGCTGCATATTGAATTACTTGACTGTCTTTAATTCCTTTCCAAATAATGTGTCCACGTATAGTTTTATCTCTGTCTATATCTAAATACAGTTTAGAAATAGTCTTTAAACTGGTAGACAATAAATAATGGGATTTTTTCTTTTTAGATTCATCTCCTTGAACAAATTGATACCTATTACATTTTATTTTATTATAAGTATCTGGAGTAATTATAATAGGATAACCATTCCATTGAACTAATTCTCCTAAATAAGTATCATATATTCTATTAGGAATAATATGATATAAAAACAGCCACTGGAGATCAAATTTAAGGTTATGCCCCACAAACAGTCTATCAGATTGTAAAAAATCTTTATATTTAAGTATATTTATAGTTAGGCAATCAATTACTATTTGAAAATCAAAACATCCTAATTGCAAAGAAAGTAATTTGTGTTCGTGAACTTTTAATCCAGAAGTTTCAGTATCTAGTCCAACTATATTAAGAGAATCTAATAATTTTAGACTTTCTTCTACAGTTATTATTTTATATAGGTCATTATCAAAAAATTCTACATTACCAGTAACTAGATAAATCATTAATATGCATTTTTATAATAATCCATTTAAATCTTTAATATAATGTTTTCTAATATATCTTATGGCATTGTGTTGTATTTGCCTAACTCGTTCACTTCCAATACCAAATAGATTTCCAATTTCTTCATTAGACATTTGTTTTATACCTATTCCAAATGACATTCTGAGAATATCTCTATCTCTATAAGACAACTTAGATAAAACATTCTCAATTGCACTTACTATATCATTTTTAGCTGCCTCATTATCTGCTTCTTCAGAATTACTATCTGGGACTACGTCTAATAAACAACTAACATCCTCTCCAGAAAAAGGAGTATCAAGAGAAACTACTTTAGAAAGAGAAGATGTATTAACTTTATCTAAATCTATATTAACAAGATTTTCAAGCTCATCCAAGGTAGGTTTTATTCCATTTAGTTGTTCAAATTTTTCAGATGCTCTATTTACTTTGTTAATAGAAACTAATTGATTTATTGGAACTCTAATAGTTCTACATTGACCTGACAAAGCTTTCATTATAGCTTGTCTAATCCACCATACAGCATAGGATATAAATTTATAACCCTTATCTGGATTATACTTCTTAATACTATTTATAAGTCCAATTGTTCCTTCTTGTATAAGATCTATTAACGGCAGGCCCTTTCCTTGATAAGATTTAGCAACTGATATAACAAATCTTAAATTGTGCTCTACTAGTTTATTTATAGATTCCTGATCTCCTTCTTTAGCTTTTTTTGCTATTTTAATTTCTTCTTCCTGACTTAATAAAGGAAAACGGGACACATCTTTAAAGTATAACCCTAAAGATGCGTCCTGTCTATCCGTAATAGATTGTGTAATTCTAAAGCTTTTCATTTATTAATTCAACAGATAATATTTTATCTGCTTCATTGTTACTCTTTCTAAACATAACACTATATTCACTAATGTATTTACATCTATTTATAATATCATTTTTAGAATCAAAAGAATTTGAGTTGATTTTAATATACGCAAAAGACCAATTATACTTTTCTTCTTGGTGTCTTATCATTTCTCTTACTTTATCTAATGAGTATTTTTCTGAGAAATTATCAACTCCGTCAGTTAATATTACAATAAGATTCTTAGAAGGGCGTTGAGACTCATCCATATCATTTAGCCATATTCCAATTTCATCAATAGCTGTACCTATACCATCAGTTATAGAAGTAGCTCCACTAGGATTAAAAGTTAGCCCTTGAATATTATTTACTAATTTCCCAATATAATCATTACATATTTTATCAGAAAACTTATAAACTGAGACTATGCATTCACCTTCTATTATTTTCTTTTGCTCATTAATAAAATTCTGAAATCCGTCTATAATGTCTTCAGTATATCTGCACATTGATGCACTTTCATCAAGTACAAAACAAATATGTATTAAATTAGGCTTCATCTTCGATATTACTTTCTCCTTTATCCAATAACTCTTGTTCTTTATTGAGAAATCTAAAGCATTTTAACTTTAAAGATATATTAGGATTATCCTCAAGTCTAAATACTAGTCCTTCATGTGGAACTTTATTTATACAATGAGGTGAGTCTAATTCCATATAGAAGTTTTTATCATTAGATAATCTTTCTAAGAAATTTTCATTCCAGTTGCACTCAATATCAGGATATAAATCCTTAGCTCTTCCATAATAACATTCTTCTACGGGAATTAATCCAACTTTAGAACACCATTGTTGTACTTGTTTTGGAGAGAATTCAAACACTTCACCATCTACATTGGTATAAGTAACTCTATAAATTCTTACTTTAAAATGTTTTTCGTGAGTATAAGGCTCTCCTTCTACTGAAGGAACACACCCATAATCATATCTTTTCTGAATTGGACTTCCATTAGGAAGATACCCTATTATTTCATAATAAGTAGTAAGTCCACGACTTAAACATGGTCTTACTATTTTATCGGCTTCTGACCATACATCAATATTATAATATCCACTTTTAACAGTTGGATTATAATACTGATTCTTTATTACAGTTTTAGAAGCATATACATAGTCATACCTAGTATTATCAATTTCTTTTCTAGTAAGAAATTCAAACACTTTTTCATACCACTTCTTTTCTCTCTTACAGAGTACATAAGCCGAGATTCCACTTGTTCCATGTATTTTATATGAAAGTTGTATCCAACTATCAGGACTTATAGAATAGGGACATTTCTTAATTAAAATAGTATCTCTGTGGAATCTAAACTGGGTATCAATAACTTTATCAATACCTTTAGGTATCTTTTTAGTTATTTTACTTGATACATTTTGGATATATTGTCTTTTAGCTATATACTTTTTACTAATCCAAAATTCTTTTCCATTATGTACGACAGAATCAAATTCAATTCCATCTTTTAAATTATTAATGTTTTGATTAGTTACTGATACAATATAATTTTCAAGAACAGTAATTGGCAAGATAAATCCTTCAGATATTTCTCCTCTAAGTCTAATTGCTTTTACTCTACCATTATCATCAAACATCCCAGATTGTTCTGGATCTTTATTTAACTCCTTATGTCGATAAAGGTTTGCATAACTTAGAAAATCTCCATTTATACAAGATAAAGCAGGGAAATATACATATAATCCAGGTTTTGAATCAATCCCAGTAATTATATTAAATCCATCGATAGTACAACATTTTAATTTTGACACTTCTGGATCATGATGCGCTCTAAAAGTAGTTATATTAACTATTTTAGAAAGATAGTTTTCACTAGCTTTTTTACTTTTAATTAATTCCATAAATCAATCTATTAAGTTCCAATCATTAGATAATATAGCATCAATTTTAAACTCCTTAACTAGATAAGTTAAATGAGATTTATCATTTGGAGTACACATAATATTTCCATCTCCGTTTTTATAATAAGTTCTTTTAGTTCCATTAATAGTCAAAGATGCAGGCATTTCATTCACCATAATCCAAGATAATGCATCAGCAAAACTGTACTTTTCCATAATTTTTTTTAATCTTTAGTTAATTCAATATCAATCCAAGCTTTATTCTGGATATTATTTTCTATTACTTCTATTATAAATGATTTAGCAGCTTTTAATGGATCTACTTCATTGTTTTTAACCATATAATGTACTAAATCGTCACTATCAATAGCCTCTTTTAAAGGGAGTGCAATAGTGATACAAGCTGTATACTTACTAATAAGAGAGCTAATTTCTTTATACAAATCTCTTATTAGTTCTTCTATATTCTCAGTATTTGGCTCTCTTAACTTCTTAATAGATTCCTTAATCATTATATTCTTTTTGTATTTCAAATAACTTTCCAGAATTAATTACCTCATATAATGCATTAGAATAAGAAGCTGCCTCATTCTCATCACAACTTCCTTTAATCATAAACTGCATTGCATGAGTTACTTCATGTAAAAAAGTAGATTCTATCTGCTGTTGACTTAATTGAATTGATTTATTATCAATTTCTATAGTCTTAGCAAGAGTTACTTTCATCAAACCATCATTAAAATTTCCATAAGAATTTTCTTTTATAGATTCTACAATATCTACTGTAATAGTTTGACCAAAAATGGTAAATTTGCTAGGTATTTTCATGCTCCAGTTTGGGTAGTAAAGAAATTAATATTACCAATTCCAATTATATGTGCTTCATTATTAAGATCCACATAATACTCCACTTCTCCATCAAAATCTGGAATAATAGTTACACATCTAGAATAATCAAAGATAAAATTATAAGCATCAGAATTATATTTTACTACTTCATTAAGTAAAAATACAGCTACCATTCCTGCATCTGCACAAAATTCTCCTATAGCTTTATTTTTAATAGAATACTCTTTGTTATCCCTATAAGATTCTGCTAATTCATTTACAATTTTATAAGGCTCTGCTGCTTTGTAAGTAGTACAGCTCCAATCTCCATAAATGGTAGGCTCTGAGATATAATGAGTTATTCCGAGATTTTCAAAATTCTCTCCATAGTTACATTTGTCCCAGTCTTTAGTATTTTCTCTAATTATATAACTAGGATCAGTGATTATAATAGTTCCTTTGAATTTCATAGTTTTAATCGAAAGTATTTATCCAAAAATACATTAAAAGTATTATAATTAATATTATTCCAAAATATATTGTACTCATTGCATAGTTCCAATTCGTAAAGTCCAATTATTATTTAAATCATTATTTATTAGATCTATTACCCAAGCATTAAATTCCACAATAATTTCTTGAATTTGCTCTAGATAAACATCCCATTTATTAGAAAGATTGTTAAAATCACTAGATCCTCCAGAAATAGTAATGATTATACAATCTTCGTTATCTTTTACACCAATGAATTTAATACTAGTTAATCCTAGTTTATTCAATCTTTCTTTATAACTCATATTATCTTAAATTTAATTAAAAATTTCACTCTAGATCAAACCTAAATATTCTTCTGAATTATTAATTTCTCTTAATGTTACATTTTCCCAAAGAAACCCCTAACTAGTTTTATTAACTCCTCTTAAACATAAATTTATTGACTCCTTTTTTAATTTAAGTTCCTCTGCTGCCTATGAGGAATTTCTCCATATCTTTAATATTTTTCCTTCTAGATTTCTCTATACTACTCGTTTGTCTAGATTACGAGCTTCTAATTCTTCTAAGGGAAGCTTACTTAAAATATCTCCCTACTAAAAAATCCAAATAAATCCTTTACTAGTATTATATACCCTATTGCAACATCCTCTAACTAAATGGTCATCTATTCCTAACTCTTTTTTAACTGCCACTCTCAAACCTTCTAGTAAAATTCCCCATGCTTAGGACATATTATACATACCTTATCTCTAGTTGAAAATTCCTTTGGGACTTTTGAATAATCATACTATTTTGATTGAGTAACTTTTGATTTTTGTAAAAATGCTTCTTTTTTCATAATTTATAAAATTTTAAGTTATATCCAAATATATAATGGATTCCAACTAAGTCCAAGTTATTTTTGCATACATGTCTAGAATTATTTCAAATCCCAACGAAAGATGCGAAATTTAGGTTGAACGGGGATTCCAGTATCTGAATAATTAAAAAAGGTACATTCTCCATACTCTCCCTTATATTTTGATTCAAAATTAGTAACATATTCTTCTTTAGTATCCCTGTCTCCCACAGGCATAGCTTTAAATGTTCTTCCATCCTCTAATTGACAGATAAAACACATATCTTCAGATCCACGCAAGCCTAGTTCATATCCTACTACTAGAAAGTCCTCTGACTTATAATTTTTAAATTTGAGCATATCATTAGTACGACCATTAGGTTTATAGAGCTTATCAGGATTACGAATCACACATCCTTCAAATCCTTCAGCTACATATTTATCATGTAATTTCCAAATATTATCTTCTCCAGATACTAGAACTTGGTTTAAAAATAATATTACTTCCCTTTCTAAATCTATGTCTTGATCATACTCTTTAGAATTAGAGTCATTATTATGATATGTACAAAATGGAAATTCTTCATATAAAAAATCTTGTCTTTCTTGTGCAGTCATAGTTGGATTAGATGTATTATAACAATCATATACCCAATATTGTAGCCAATCACAATCATAAGCATTTTTTTCCATTCTAGCTGCTCCTGAGATTTGCTGAAGTGTTTTCCCAATTCTGAAAAGTTCTCCGTCGAGGATTATAGTAGAATTTTTTTGAAAAAATTCAATCAGAGCTTCATTGGCTCTAATATGGACAGTAGAATATTGATAATCTTCTCCACCCCTTGAAGCTGTACAAACTTCTTCTCCATTCCAATACATTAAACAACGAACGCCGTCTAATTTTCGACTACATAGCCATTCTTTATTAAGAATATCTCTATTAGTAATTTTAGATTCTTGTTTGGCAAGCATTGGTTTGATAACACCATATTGATTAGTTACAACATCACCAAACAATTCATTTAATTCTTCTTCTAAATATTCATTAGGATGCTTATCAACTTCTATGTATCCTTTATCTTTAAACTTCTTAACTTCACTATTATATTGTAGAGTCAATTGTTCTTTCCAAGTTCTTTTTTGCTTAGTTTGACTAACTACTATAGTAGGAGACAAGGTTGTCTTACCTCCTACTTGACCATAACTGCGTTGTATTATATAACCGTGTTCCGGTTCATGCCATTCTTCGTCAGTAAAAACTTCTGCAAATCTAAATTTTCCAGTAGATGCTTTAGTTAGTAGATAAGTTATCATTTAATATTAGTTTGTAGATATTAAATTATGCTATCTTTTACAATTTCCCACAAATCATCTAAAGTTTCAGTTGGAATTTCATTTCCCTCTTCATCCCACATTTTCATGTCAGGATTTCCAGCTTTTTCAAATAGCCACCACTGAACATCTTCAATACCATGTTCATTTAATACAAACTGTAGAGTGTTATCAAATAATACTGAAGTGTATTCTACCCAATCAGCTTCCCAAATAGAGGCATCAAAGACATCTGCTACTTTTTCCATATTATCTAACCAATTTTTATGATCAGATATTAAACTAATAAATTGTTCCTTTGTAATCATGATTAATACGAAATAGAAAAGGTAATACTTTCGTTATCTTTTAAGTTGTTAAATTCTTTAAGTAAAGTATTTTCTATGTATTCTTTGACACATTTAACATCTTCAAAGTAATATTCGTTATAATTAGTATTCCCAAAAAAGAATCCAGATTGAGTTGGTAATAACTCAGATGTTTTACTATTATTTTTTAATACTTCATTACATCTATTTAATAGTTCTGTGACATCAGATATATCTATAGTGACTTCTTTACAGTTATCTACCTTATATCCCCTATTATCAAAATAGGCTACTAGAAAGTTTACCTTTCTAAAATAGCCTATTTCTTTTACTTTATTAAAATAAATATCTAATCCCATGTTTAATTACCAGTACTTCCATGACCTCCAGTCCCTCTATCAGTTTCTGAAAGTTCATCTACTTCTACAAATTCAATTTGGGGATAAGGAAGAATAATAGCTTGAGCAATTCTATCTCCTACATTATAAGGAGGTTTAATAAGCTTATCTGCATCTAAAGTTTCTGACATATACAAATCTACATTAATGTCAGTTCTGTTTTTAAAGCAAACAAGTACTTCTCCTCTGTAAATAGAGTCAACTACTCCAAAATGATTAGTTAAATATGCATCTGTTTTACGATTGCTACTTCTGGGAACAATTGCCATGAAATATCCTTTGGGAATCTCAAATGCTAATCCAGTATGATAAATATAACAATCCATATTCTTGTCATATTCCATACTAATAGCAGTAAGATCCATTCCGGCATCTCCAGAATGAGCATAACTAGGTATTATTGCATTTTCATTAAGTTTCTTTATTTTTACTTGCATTAATCAATATTTTCTTCATCAGAATTAGTAAATTTATCTAATCTATTCATTTCAAACTTTTTCATATTCTCTTTTAACTCTTGCAGTTTTAAGTTAATTTTAGCATAATCTAAATCATCGAATACAATACTCTCAAAAACATCAGATGGAAATACTATATGTATAGTAGATTCATCTTTACATAAATATATTCTATAATACAGATTACCAATTTTAAACGTTATATTATCGCAGGGTCCTAATGTTTTATTATTATTTATATTTGTATATATACAACTTTCAATAAGATATACCTTATCTAAATTTTTGTTAAAGTAATTAAATAAATTATCAAGATTCATAATTAATTGTATTTATAAGTTTATTCCATGTATATATTGATATAAAACTCTTCTCCATTTCAGTTAATTCATCATAGCTATTAATATCCTCAATTGAATATTTAAAATGATCTATTAACATGGATAATACATCTTTATCTATAGATGTTTCATTTATATTAATTTTCATATTTCTTTATAATGAATTCACCATTATTAATAACTAGATATTTATTAACTTCCAAAGCATCACAAAACCATGTATTTTGGTGATATTTAGCTGCCATATATCCATTAATAATATCTCTCATGGGAGTATGACCAACAACTTGATCCCATCCCTGTATATTACATTGATGTAAAGATGAAGGCCTTATCCAAGTAGGTGGTTGGGTTTTAGAATATCCACTTTGATCATAGTAATTATCTGGACAAAATCCAAATATCTCAGACGGAATTAGAGTATTAATATCATAAATATCTTTAATCTTAGCTATATCTTTCATCCATACCTCAGATACTCCAGCATGAGAAAAGATTGTTTTTATATCTTCTTCAATATATATCCATTGAGTAAGATCTAGAAATCTAGATTTTAATGGATCTACTGACATTTCCTTTCTAACTTCTGGCTCATTAGGATAGCACTCTGCCCAATGATAGCCAAGTTCACAAATATCGTGATTTCCTCTAAGCAATATAACGTTACTTAGATTATTCTCTTTGTAAACAAGAATATCATTCAGATTTAATAATTGTTCATCAGAAGATATTTTATCGTGAGTGCTTACATAATCTCCCAAAAAGATTACTTTATCTGGATTTTCTTTATCTACTATATTTTTCCATATAGTCCTACCATGAACATCACCTAGTACTAATATTTTACCATTCATGATTAAATTCCTCTATTTCTTTTACTGTAGTTAATTTTCTTCCTTTATAAACTAAAGTACCTATTATATAATACGAATAAATATCTTTCTTTATATTAATTTTAAGTTTAAGATCATTAGAATTAATTAAAGAATTCAATAGAGTTATAATTTCCTTATCAGTTAATTTATCCATTTATTTAAATCCTCTATAACATCATTACTAGCTTCTGAATAGAATGCCTTAATTGGTTTATCTCCATCCATAACTAATATAAATGGATCTAATTTAGCAGCCCAATGAGACTTTAATGTCCATGCTTCTTTCTTTCCTTTATTTGATAGGGAATCTATAAAATGAAAAGTCAGAGAATTATTTTCCCTGACTTTCTTAATATCTTCTTTATTAGAGTATGTAATATATACAGTCATACAAAGAATAGTATAAACACTCCACAGAATATCTTTACTAAACTATCTATTATAACTATAGATTTAACTGTACGATACATAGTTTCTGAGTTTAAATTATACTCAGCCGCCATAATGTTATAATGTTCTTCTTTTATACCTGAAATAAGACCTAATTGAATTATTCCAAATAGTACTGCAATAAATGCTATTATTCCCATTGTCTATACCATTTATAGTTTACGAAATAAGCAGAGGATCCAAAGTCTTCTATACCTTTTTCATCATTAATTAGATAACTATTTTCCCTAAAGCCTTCTAAATCAAATAATTCTTGAACATCTGGCCATGTTATAACAATATATTTATCTATCATATTAGTTACATTTAGAATAACCACACTGGGGGCATGAAATACAACCTCCAGAATGAATTAATGTATTTTCATGACAATTTGGGCATTCTTCTAGAGGAGATTTTCCAAGTTCTATTACCTTAGAAGTTATTCTATTTACCAAAGATTGATTAATCATTTCCTCAGCTTTTTCTTTAGTAATATCTCCCTTACATTCACAAATAATTTCTTGGATTTCTCTGTACATATCTCTAAGTGCATTACCTACAGCTACAGGACAAGAAGATCCCTTAGAAGTATCTTTCTTAGTTACATTTCTAACTGCATAAGATGGGCATACTCCACAAGATTTAAGTTGATCAAGTATAGCTTCAATACTTATGCCACCTCTTGCTGAAAGACTAATCATTCTACTTAATCCAACCATAAAGTTATTACATCCACCTGTACTGCCCTTAGAGAGATAGCATTCTCGTAATTCTCCTGTTTCTGGATCCCAGAAACTTTCAACATGTAATGTGCCACATCCAGTAACAAGAGTACGTTTAAGCCCTAACCAATGATTTCCAGGTTTAATTATTTCTCCTCTCTTTAATTCATTAGTTAATTCTACTTTTGGAGATTCTTTTTTATCTCCAGTAGTAAGTATTCCTTGTCTTTGGCAATTTTCACGCCATATAGTAACCCCTTTTAAACCTAGTTTCCAAGCATTAAAATAGATATTATATACTTCTTCTATAGTTGTATTTTCTGGAAGATTAATAGTGCTACTTATAGAAGCATCTATCCAAGTTTGCAGAGCAGCTTGAACTTTTAATCTATTAATAGGATTTATTTGTTGGGAAGAGATAAAATACTCAGGTAAAGTTTCTTTTTCTCCATATAAATCCTTATATTGTTTAACAATATCAGCATCAACAGTATAACAAGTCTCTTTTTTATTTAAAGAGACTGTTCTACGGGTAAAAGAAAACGCAAAGTTTGGTTCTACTCCTGTAGAACACTGTAACATCGTTCCAATACTTCCAGTAGGTGCACAGGTAAGTAGCTGGCTATTAAAAAGCCCAAATTTCTTAATATCATCCAGTACTGCAACTGGAAGATTAAGAGCTTTAATGAATTCAGATTCTACTAAAGCTTCCTTATTACACATAGGATAGCATCCTTCTAACTTAGCAAGTTGAAGAGATACTTCTACTGCTGTAACAGCAATAAGTTTGAACACATAATTTATGATTTCTACACTTCTTGGACTTCCATAAATTATTCCAAGCTTAATAAGCATATCCCCAAGCCCTAGAGTCCCTAAGCCAATCTGTCTCCAATCATATACTGCTCTTCTTTGGATTTCAAGAGGATGTAAATTCATTCCTTCTAATAGAACTTGATTAAGTCCCTGTACTGTAATAGCAACAGTTTTCTCTAAATCATCAAAATCTATATAGCAGTTATTAGTAAAAGGTTTTTTTACGAACTCAGATAAATTTATACTACCCAAAAGACAGCTTGATCCAGCAGAAAGAGGTTCTTCCGCACATGGATTAACTCCTGCATACTGAAAATTAGAATCAGTATTAAGCATATTATAGTTACAAATTCTATCCCAAAAGAGAAGTCCTGGTTCTGCCATTTCCCAATTACGCTTAGCGAGTAAATTGAAAATATCTCTAGCTTTTACTATTTTTTCTGTAGCTTCATGTTTTGTAGTAAAATATAATCTCCAATCAGAGTTATTCTCTACAGCTTTCATAAACTCATCTGAAACTCGTACAGAAATATTAGCCTTTGTACAAGTATTCAAATCAGTTTTTAGATTAATAAACTCTTCTAAATCCGGATGAGTACAGTCTATGCTTAGCATTAAAGCTCCACGACGTCCTGACTGCCCAATTAATCCAGTAACATAACTAAAGAAATCCATAAAACTTGTAGTTCCTGAAGTTGTATTAGCTGCATTATTAACTTTAGCATTCTTGGGTCTAAGATTACTAACATCAACACCACAGCCACCTCCATAACTATAAGTTCTTGCAAGTTTAGCTGCACAATCAAAAATAGATTCGAGGTTGTCTTCTGGAGGTGGAATTACATAACAATTAGATAAAGTTATCTTTCTTCCTAGCTTATCTAGACCTCTATTAGCAAGTATACGTCCACCAAACAAAAACTTCTTTTCTATAATCAATTTTCTTATTTCTGAATTACCTCCACTTACTCTATCTAGCCATCCATCAAAAGATTCATCTTTATATCTATATTTTTTAGACCAGATGTCTAAAGACAATTGATTATTTCCAAGCCATTCTTGTACTTCCATTTAGTTAGTAATATGTTTATGTGATTTAATTATATCATCTACATATTGTTCTTCCAACTCATCTATTGATAAATCATTATCTGGATTAAGAACATAGTAGTAATAAGTCCAATTATCAACCCCTCCCTCTTCTAATCGTCTTAATCTTTCGGAATCTAATAATAATCTTCTGTATTCAGATTCAGTTATTATACAATTCATAGATCAAGTATTTTACTAATTAGGTAAGTTTTTTCAAATCTATTTATAATATCAGGTTTTGTACCATTACATACTAAATCTGTAAAACTATTATATATGTTAAATCCAGTAGTCACATTATCCTTGGTATAATAATCTGATTTTTCATTATAAAATACATTCTTATAAGCATCTATAGGAAGAGAAGTTGCAAGTTTTACTTTGCCTCCAATAGAATTAAACGTATTCTTATTTGCATCAAAGCAGTTATCAATCCACTTACCTAATTTATTATAACATTGGGTTTTAGTAAGTTCTATAGATGATAGTCTCTTAAGGGTATCTTTTATATTACAAGCTATATTCATAAAATTATCACAGAATCTATAATTGATAGGAGACTCAGGTTCGAGTTCTTGTATAGATATAGCTTCTGGATTAAATATGCAAAGATTGAGACAGGCACTACGTAATCCTCCAACATATTCCTTTACAATAGGTTTACGAGTGTCTAAAGCGTATACAAATCCAATTACTCTCTGATGACCGTCAAATTCATACTCATCTGGTAATATAGCTTCTATATTTACCCTATTAAATATAACATCTTTATAATTTAAGTCTTCTTCTTTAGTAAGACTCATTTGATCTGGAAGTTTTACTTGAATTCTAAAATCATTAGTGATTTTTGACATCCTTTCAAGAAAAGGAGTAACATAAGCTTCAGTACTATAATATTCTTTATTCTTTATTACAGTCCCTTTTCCTTGTAACAGTTCATTAAGAGATATTTCCATTTTTAATTTCAGAAGATGAAGTATAATAGTTTATCTCTTCTATATCTACCCATGATTGAGAATAATAATCGTCGTATAATCTTACTGCTCGTTCTAATTCTTCTTCTGATTCTTCTGGGAAAAGTCTTTTCATTCCTTCAACAGTATCTTCATAATCGAAATCTTCAGATAGCAAGATAGTCCACATTTCATCCCATCTTTCAGCACTTATAGAGCATTTATTGGAATTATATTTATCTTCTACTTTTGATTTCAATTCATCAGCTAATTCAAGAGAAGAACATACTCCTATGATATTTTCAATAGTATCTTCATATTCTCCTCTATGTTCAATAACAACATATAATTTATTCATTCACTAAAAGAATTAGGTATAAACAAAAATAGCTGCCTAAAAATAGACAGCATACAATCTCCCCTATACTGGTATTAAACTCAATTCCGAGTAATATCCAGAATAAACCCCTTCGTCTTCTTAACTACTCTTTCCGTACAATTACTAAGTAACTGCACTAAGGGGTCGTCGCACCTTACCCAACTATACAGAAGGCCATACTGGGAGCACCTCGATTTATTGCCAGTACCTAGTCGTCGGGAGTGGGACGTTGCTAGGATTATCCAAGGTAGCAAGGCTTGACAAGCGAATACACGCACGGTTCTAATATTTATTATGTCCAAGAACTGATCCGCAAAGATGGACTAAGGTATTGCAAATATAATACTAGTTTTTAGCTATTCCAAATAACTCCAGTATTATAATTATTTTCTTGTATTTCTATGTACATAGCTCCATTTTTTCCTTTTCCAAAATTACTAGTAATCCAACTACTAGAACCATAAATAGATGGGGCATTAATATAATCAAACGTATTACAGCAATCAATGGAAAATTGATGTAAATCTCCTTTTACAACTATTTTATTCTTCTGTAAAGGTAACTCAGTTTGTAAAAAGAAATTATTAAACCAATTTTTTGTTTTATCATCAAGATGTAATGGGAATCCCTTATATTGAGTGGAACTATCATGTCCATGTAAGTAAATTATAGAATATCCAGCTACATCAAAAGCATCTATTGGATTATTACTTACATAACTATTTATTCCATCTTTGTTCAGTATATTAATTAAAGCTATATTGGCTAACCATCCCCAACTTCCTTCGTGATTGCTGTCTCCAGTACAAACATAACTAACATTATTAAAGATCTGTTTCAATTGACTAAAGAATCTAGTCATTACAGATATATACATTTGTACATTTTCTTTATCAGTAGTAATTACTGGGAGAGGAGTACCCTTAGCTGTAGTTTTCTTATAACTATCAATACTATCTCCAAGATTAACTACAATGATATTTTTCCAATTTTTATTTCTTACATTATCTATAATTTGATCAAGTCTTCTATTAATTTCAGCTTCTGAATATTCAGGTAAAGTAAGATAACCATTAGGAGTATTATAAGCTCCAACATGAAGATCAGAAATAAATAAAATTCCTGTATATTTATTAGCTTTTAGTTTAGAAACAACTCTTTCTTTATAAGGAATATTATTATTAATAAGGTTCTCGATAAAACAATTTCTATCTTCTAATTTAAGAATCTTAGAAGCCATCTTATTGAGAGTATTTTTAAAGTCTTTTTCTTGTTGAGAATCGGCATATTTAAATGCAGCTCTCTCTTTAAGATTCATTCTATATCGGCTTAATTCCTCTACAGATAATTCTTCTATTAAATGAGGAGGTGCCCAAATAGCATCTTTAGTTATTTGAAATGCTCGTAAAATATACTTAATTTCAGTTAGAGTAAACTTAGGAAATTCATTAGCTACATTTCTAGCAGTCACATTTCCACCATAATAGGTATATAAGCCAAACAAAATTTCAGCATCATTTCTAGATAATGTAGTATTAAATGGTACTCTATCTCTTCTAAGTACTATAATCTTATATTCTATTATTTCATTATTTTCATTTCTTATAATATTAACGGATGCTTTATTCATGTATTTTTAATTGTTTTATTCAATAGTAATTTCATTTCTGATGTTATTTTTAATCTAATAAAATAAAAAAATGGCCACTTGTCTCACGACAAATGACCATTAAAATATTACTCTATGAAAAGTATTAGAGATTAATCCCTTGTAACACCAAATACCAAGTAAGAACCAACTCGAGAACTCTTAGAAGGAGTATATTTAGCCTTAGCTACCACAGCTTGACCTTCAACACACTTCTTATCCATTACAAGAGTTGCATTACCCTTATAAGAACCATTAGCATAGGCTTCCTTAATAGCATTCTTTGCATCAGACTTAGTTGTATCAGTTTCAGATACAAGAACACCAGTTGCATCATCAATCCAACGATAAACAGTCTTATACTTACGTGCACCCTTTTCGTTCTTAATGTCCTTAACGCTACAGGGACGCTCACGAGTATCAACAATAGCAGCTTCAAGGGTGATAGAGAAACCTACACCAGCTACATTCTTTGACTTCTTAGCAAGATAATCAAGCATAAACTGCTTCTTATCAGCTTCAGTTACACCATTTACCATAGACTTTCTCCAGAGCTTATAAGCCTGAGTTGCATCGCCCATAATGTCAAAAGGAGCCTTATCGAGTGCCTCTTCCTTTGTTGCTCCATTTACTTCCATTCTCTTAAAATTCATAATTTGTGCCATAATTCAATAAAATTTAAAAAGTTTAAAAACATCAATTCGTATTAAACATCTTACATTTACAAAACCATTTAACTTTTGTAAATTCTAAATTGAATCTATTATTACTAACTTTTCGTACTGCAAATATAACATTATTTTACAGCAAACCAAATAGAAAATTAATCTATTTTTGTTAAGAAATGTTAATAAATTTTATCTACACAAATCTAAGAATTTATCTATATATTTATTAAAATGGCAACCATTCTAATAAAATACTCTTTATTTTTCCAGGCATTTCTTTATCCTGTAATCCAAAAGTAGGAAACTCAGTACATCCATAAGAGAAATTATAGCAGATTATAGAAAGTCCTACTATAAATTGATTTGGAACTTTATCCTCTATAATTTTTTTAATTACTTTGTAATGAGTAATATTCGGATATTTCTTTCTTAGTTTCTCAGTAACATGACATATCAAAGCGATTAAGGCTACTCTGGTATTAAAGTCTTTACCTAAGTATCCAATTGAGAAATAAGTAGAATAAAATGCCTGTAATTCTTTGTAATCGTCTTCCATAGTTAACTAAATCTATATCCTTCATTATAATAGAATGCCGCAAGTTTCAACAAATAAACAAATTCATTCCATCCTTCCTCGTAGTCTTTTTTAGTTACTTGATATGTCTTAGTATAATAATTTGGAATTGTGGAAACAACTAAGCAATTCGCTTGAATGGTTGGATTGTCTAAATCATAGAATTTCCTTACACACAAACTTAATAACCAGCTGTAGAGGCTTAATTCTCTACAATATCTAAATTTATCAAAATTACCTTTAAATTCTGATAAAACTTTACCAATAGTTTTAATATCATTTACTACTATTGTATTAGAATCAAAATCTATTGTATAATTATCGAGTTTTGCTTTAAGTCTAAGTATAAAGAGTTCCTTATTATCAACTTCTACTTGAACATCTAGTAATATAGCTTGCTCATTTTCAGAAATTGGATCTTTTAAGAATCCAACTGGATGTAGCAATTCTTGTATTGACTTATTAGAATTTAGTGCTTCTACGCATTTATAGACACGCTCACGGCTTTTTGGATCCAAGTAGATAAGTTCTTCATTCCCATTGAAAAACTCTTCATATTTGTGTCTATCTAACCAATATTTTTTACAAGAATTTTTTACATACTCAATCTTATCTTTATTCATTTTACCTTTATAATAATTAATTTCATCAGATGCTTTGATAATTACATCATCAGATAATTTATTATTACAAAAATATGTATAAAGATAATCAGCCATAAATCCTAACTTAGCAGTAGGTCTATCAACATAATCCACTAATTTAAATAATTCTGGCTGAAGTGTTAGTTCATGTACTGCACTTCCATGCAATAAGCTATCACTATACTTATTATGTTTACTTAATCCTTCAAAGAATGCTTTAGGATCATTATCTTGATTTGGATTTATAAGAGATAATCTAGAATTACTAATATATCCACTATATTTTTCACTGAAATAAACTTGATCATTTATTTTTTCAAGTCTAAGAGTATCTAACAGTGGAGTTATTTTTATATTATCAAGCAAATTCTATTACTTTAAAACTATCACATACTTTTTTATCTATTAAGGATTCTATCATGTCAATAAGATTATCAGAATATTCAGAATCATTAAAATCAATACTCATGACAAAATTCCATCCATCATCATATTCTATAAATCCTACAGGATTATCATTAAAATATCCAATTATTAAACCTTTAAAATCACTTGAAATTCGTTCAAGACCAATAAATCTATTGTCTCTATTTGGTATAATTAAATCTTTCATAGTAATTCTTTAAAATATGGAAACATTGTTTGTTTAAAAAGATAATAACTATCTTCTATTTCGTCTTTATCAAGACTATAGATCCTTCCTATTGGACCCCAATCTTGATTAGATGGGTTATCCATTAGTAAACAGGGAACCCCATGTAAATTACAATCAATAAATACTGATAAAGAATCATCAATATGTAAATTACATCCTCCCATTTTTATCTTAGGTACTTTACTAAACCTATAACAATGTAACTGATATATTGGAACATTCTCTATTCCAATAATATTTAAGTATTCTTTAATCCATGACTTAGGAATACTCCTAGCTGTGGTAAATTGTTGAACTTTGAATGTAGGTTTATGAAGTACTGGAAGAGATAACCAAAAATCCTTATCTTTAGATAATATTTTAACTACATTTTTAGTTATATCTGAATCCTTTTTTGGGATTCCAAATCTATCTAAGTAAGGATCAAAAAAGTTTGCTATAACTCCATCTATGTCAGAGGAGATTTTTAGTGATTTCATTTATATTTTATAAAGATTCTATGTCTGTAATCTCCCCAAGTATAATATCATTTCCTTCTAGATCAATGAGAAAATCTTCCCAATCATCAGATTCAGAATAATCTTCATATAATCGTATAAGCTTATCTTTACAATCATTATAAGATCGAGCTATAATTACATGATTACCTATTATACTTTTTGAGATATTACAATACGGAATAATATACTTATTCATTTATTTTTATGATAACATTCTAATAATTTATAGAAAAAATTCACATCTATTACAGCTACTGTTCCACGGCTACTTGCTTCATCTCCTTTTGGAGCTTTTTTCCATATCATTACAAAGTCTCTAGGATCGGGGCAGCTATCTTTTATATCAAAATAATTAGGAAAGTTTTGGTAATTCTTAGCTTGAATAGCTACTTCTAATTCTCCATTAGTATCAGCTATATCTACTTTAGAATTATCTAGGGTCTTAGATTCTCCTGCAGATCTACATACTCCAGAATATCCTATCTTTTTCAACTCTTCAACTATTTCGTATTCAAGACCCTTTCCTCTATTCTTAGATTTTTTAGCTCTATAATGTCTAGCAGTATGATCATCAAGCCAACAAAATTCAGTTTTATCTTTACCCCC
>NFZD01000168.1_pt1 | contig 22679 bp, 25 predicted proteins | sample 1095381 | NCBI WGS metagenome assembly NFZD01 (sample SAMN03609891, study PRJNA323583) | gut metagenome | isolation source: feces | host: Rattus norvegicus | place: Denmark: Riget | collected 2013 | reverse complement strand
CCACACTTCCAACCGTTGGCGACTTATTTCTTAGTCAAAAACAAAAAGGGGAGTAACCGTCTATTGACAAATTTACTCTCTGGTATTATTATATTCGATTTTATATATTATGTCAAACTAAATTAAATCTTACCTCGGTCTTGGCCGTTCCTGGCTTTTGACCGATATAGCTGTTTGCTCGCATACCTATCACTAGGCTGCTGGGCATATTTTTTTACCCACAACATCAGGATCTTGTACTACTGCGTTACCACCGACAATTAAGCCAATGGATTCATTTAAATCATTTCCAGCTTGAGCCAAAGCAGCCGCACTGCGTTGCAATGCATCGCCAATCCCTTTTGATGAGATTGCGTAGCGGTTTCCAGTCTCGTTAAACTTGTCAACAATAGAAATGGAATCGTCAGCTTCAATATTAAAAGCTTTCATTGTAGAAATAATGCTCTGAGAAGCTTCATTGATATCTGTAATTCCCGTTTTTGTTACTCCTTGGACACATGTTCAAGGGGATAGGTCATTTCTGCCTATCTCTGCAATTTCATATAAATGGATTATTTTTGCAGACCAGACTATATCTTCATCCATTTTGTATGTTAAAAAATGGATGGTTGGCGTATGCTATATCGTTACCTTTATAGCTGTAGTCGTTACGGATTTTGTGATTTTATGTAATTTATTTTTTGATCTATTATTTTTTTGTAATCATCATTTTTTTCGGCATAATAAGGAATTTCAAGATAATAATATCCATTTTTAATGGCATATTCTTTCTTGTATTTATCACGCGATTGTTGTTGTAGCAATTCAAATTCAGGAGTCGTGTTATTTCTTCGCGCAACAAGCCCATGCCACGAAGAATATTTATAATGTTGTGCCCCATGAACTTCAATAATCAAATTTAGTTCAGGAATTTCATTGTCATATGGAAGCCTTACATTATTATATCCACTTTTACAAATCGGAGCAATCGAACATTCATATTCATGTAAAACATCTAATTTATATTGAGTCTCTATATATTCTGTAACCTTTTGTTCAAGCATACTCACGTTGCTTAACTTAGAACAAATTGGGCAACGAAAATCATAGCGCACCTGTTCTGAAACAACTCTCTCATAATCAGCATGTATTTTGTTTTCACATTTCCAGAATATTTTTTTATGAGATTTTGGTGTCAATTTGTATGGTGTCATATTTTTGTTTTTATCGCTGAATAGAGCTATTGAAGTTGGATATAAATACCCCAAGCTGTCCGTAATTACAGGGGTCCCTTTTTTACCACGCACGTTACATTTTGGGCATCCAGAATTTGGAAACGCTACTACAAACTGATTACATGAAATTTCATACTCACCATGTGACTGGTTACTACAATTTATTCGCACCTTTTTTGTTGAACTTTTAGGAATTTTGTACGGGTCAAGGGTATTTGTTTTGTCCCAATAATTTAATAGAAACCCATCTCCATAATGATCTATCCCCCATTGCGCAAAAGAATTACATGCTATGCAGTGAGATTTTTTTAATAACTTTATTAGCTGTATTGAAATCTTTCTACTTTCATGAATGCCACGCGGACAATCAAACCAAAATTCCTTTTTTGATGAATACGAAACGTCTTGAGGAGAAATTTGATTCTTAGAAGACCACGAATTCAGCAAAGTAATTTTATCATTTTCTATACACCATTCATAAAAACTTTTAATATTAAAACTTCTTTCTTTTTAGACATAAAATCACAATCTTGTCCTCGGAATTGTCCGTCCCCGGAGTTTTCCCGATAAAAGCCAACTTTATTACCATACTGTTGCCAGCATGGAGGACTAATGTTAATCCCCAACATTTTTATAAATATTTGCAGAATCTGCTAAAGATGTAGCCTCATCTAACGTATATCCAAGTCTTGCAAAATCAGCCGTACTTTGGATAACATCACTTAAAGAAGAACCAATATTTTTAGCCCTTACCGCAGCGTTCGACAAAAAACGATCATACGTAGCTTCCGTCTCGTTGGTTACTTTCTTTAATTCCGTCATGGCGGCATCAACGTCTTGGATCGCTTGCCACAATTGAATAAAAGCTTGTTGCAGCGCATGTACACCGGCCATTGCAACAGCAGTATTCATATGCTCATTGAAAAGTTTACGAAGTTTTTGCCCGGTTGTTTCACTTTCAAGACCAAGTTGCTTTGCTTGAAGTTGCAATTCGTGAATACGAGCACTCGCTTCCAAAACATCCGTAGAAGTGCTTCCCGTTTTTAACCCAGACAATACACTCCTTATAGACTCTCCGATAGAACTATTCGCAACACGTTTATTAGTGTGGAGATAATTTTCCATTTCAACGTTGAGCGACTTTATGCTGTTTTTTACAGATGCAATCTTGTTACTAGATGTAGCGTTTGTTCTGACATTTTTTTCTACAACCCGCAAGTCATCAAAAGAGTTTTTAAGATTTTTAAATTCACTTTCTAATTCTTTTCCTGTAGATGTTGTTGCTAAAAACTTATTATTAAGTTGCTCAAAATTTGCAATTGCATTCTGCAATTCATTTGAACGCGGCAATAAATCTTTAGTGCTAATTTTAAAACTTGAAAATTTTCTTTGTATTTTTAGAATTTGATCAGAATAGTCTTGTAATGACTTTACTGATTTTGAATTTATAGTAGAAGAACCAGAAACACCACTGAACGCTGTTGCTCCAGATTTATTAATTTGCTTAACAGCCTTTGCATACTCATTAAGTTTATTAAGAGTTTTCTTGTCTATATCAATGTCTACTTTTATCTTGTTTTTAGGAGTATATTGCTTTATCTTGGCTTCAAATGTTTTTGTACTCCCAAGGTCTATATTAACTTTTACGCCTAAATCATCGGCCATTTAACCACCACCCTTAAACAAAAAAAGAAGGGTAGTAGCCCCTTCTTGAAAATAGCTATTTTGTTTTTATTCCTCTTTGGGCAAGACCACGCTGTAATGCCGCCTTGACTAGCCCACCATTCTTTAACTCCAATATCGCATTATCATAAAACGGTCTAGGAGTTTGCCAAATATACTTCAGATTATTAAAAATATTTGGTACTTTGCCATCGTTTATCATTTGGGCAAAATCTCCAGCTTGCCCATCATATGAACTTCCATAAACTAAAGAAACATTAGAACTCGCAGTCGAATATGATTGAAGCGTAATTATACCAGCAACATTGTAAACATCATGGTAAAAAGGAGCATCTTTAAGCTCGTTTCTTCGTTCATACATTACAGGGGAATATGAATTATAAACATCCGTTTGAATATGTTCTTTTACAGTCTTTTCAACTTGTTTTGCAACATTGCTTGCCAATGATGCTTCAATCTTTTTTTCAAGATCTGCACGTAGCTCTTTTAAATTTTTATATGTAGGCATTTATACCAACCCCAATGTATTTTGCGTATGGTTTTTTATCCCATTCTCGTCAAAATATTTTCCAATAGTATCGTCCAGGTCAGTATCGACATACAAGCGAACCATATCACTCGACTCCCAACCAACAATTTCTTGTATCACAGAATCTGGCACATTACTTTCAGACAAATAGGTTGAGAATAAATGTCTAAAAGCATGCGCATAAACAGGCACTCCAAGAATTGAACTGCATGTGTTCATCCAGCTAGTTATAGAATCTGGTGTCGCTTGCTTCCAGTTCCCGGAATTGTCTTTTGAAAGCAATAACCACTCGCTCTCTACACCAATTTCTTGGCGATAATCCATCCAAACTTTTAAATATGGATCAAACTCTTTTTTTAACGTATAGCAGTAAAGATACTTTCCAAGTCCGCGCCCTTTTGTTTTTAACTTCTCTGGTGTCTTGTACAGCGCACCACATATCACATTAGCTTCAGAAAAATATTCTGTTTTAAATAAAACCAATTCGCTTTTTCTTCTTCCACTAAAGGCCGCAAGAGCAACACCACACATAACTTCATATCGTCCGCGCCGGATCAGTTCATCTAACAAATACTTCAATTGGTCTTGTGTGAGAACTGTTTTTTCGCGAGAAGGGACATTCGCAGGATCTTCAATTTTTCTTATGATTGGTCTGAACCCCTTATATTCATCATCAAGAATATTTTCAATATAATTGCTCAATGAACTCAGGGCTGATTTCAATCTTCTAATTCTCGAAGGCCCATTTTTATTGTTTTCTGATAACCAATTTTGGAATGCAACAATATCTCGTTTTGAAACATCAACAAAACATTTATCTTTGTTGTTTTCAAAATTCCATACAAAGAAAATGTCAAGGTCAGAATTATACCCATGTATTGTCGTTGGGCTTCTTTGAATTGACTTCAAATAAATTAAAAAATCATTTTTTAATCGCCTATTTTCTGGGTTATATTTTTCAATAAGCTCAGGGGAAGTGAGCTTATTCATTACCGTTTTTCTACCCAAGCTACCACCCCTTTTGCAATTACAAAAATTTATTTCATGCTATTCAAAATATCGTCGATAGACATTTGATCGTTTGTCTTTTCTGTCTTGACTTGCGCCAATTCACTTACATCAACAACTTTTTTTGTGCTTTTACGCTTCTTTGAACTAGCCGAAGCTCCTTTTTCAACCAATTTCTTTTTATCAATAGAATCAAATCTATCCACTAATTGTTGAATTTGGGCGACATCAATGTTGTTTAAAGAAGAGTCAAGATTATCAATAAACAAAGAAACGCGATCCGCCAATTTTGCCATTGGATCTGGCGCTATCAAAGAAATAATTGTTGCCTTTTGTACTTCTTTCTTTTCTTCGATTTGCTCAATTACGGCATCACGCATTCCTTCAAATAACATCATTGGAACATTTGCTTGAATTTTTTCATAAAGTACATCGTTTGAAGCGAGCTTTTCAATGTCAATTTGATCATCAGGAAGTTTGATGTTTGTAAAATACTCTATGCATCCTACGCGCCATGCAAAATCATACAACGCTGGTAAATACAATCCATCAACAGTGCATAAATCTGCTACAAAATCAACCATTTCATTCCGCTCGTGCAAAGATAAAAATTGACGTACTTGAAGTTCAATACTCACATCGTTATAAACAAACACAACTTTTTTGGTTTTATCTAAATCAATATTTGAAATTAATGCGGAAGTAAGATTAAGATCAAGTTTTTCCATTTGGGATCTCCTTTTGTTTTTTTCGTTCACTTCTTGCTTTTTTGACGGTTTCATAATCAGTCCATCCGCCATCAATTTTGCTATATGTAATCCAGCGATAATCAATATCTGGATATTTAAAAAACATAAGTTTTCGTTTTAGCTTGGCCACACTATCTGGTTGCCCTTTAATATCAATGATGATTTCAGCACCACTTTTTGTAACTACATAAAAATCTGAAACATATTTTATTGCATTTACTGTTTTATTCTTCCGTTTGAATTTTGGTTGCAATTCATATGGCTTCTGCATTTCGCATTGCACAATATCACCGCTTCCCATATAGGGCAAAATAACATCACGGTAGAAACGCATTTCCATTTCAGAGTCAAAAACAATTCCGTTATATGTTCGCTTACTTGTATCTTTAGATACATTAAATTTTGAACGACCCTTTTTTATAACATCTGCACCTCCATTTTTTACAAAATAAAAATATCGATAATACGTTATTTTGTAATTAATAAAATTTCTATTTTATTTAATTGATAAAAAAATGGCGGAAGAAAACTTCCGCCATTCTAATCATTTTGCCATTATTTATTTCTGGACTTAAAAATAGCCAATTGATATTGCCTATAACACTCTTGGGAGCAACACATAGACTTCCACATATTACTCTCGTTCAGAGATGCGTTACATGCATAATATTTCTTATGGCAATTTTTGCATTCATGGTTTGGGGATTTGACATTTGGCATTTGACTCACACCTCATAATATAAACAAGGCATCTTTATACATGGACTTTTATCATTGAACGTGTGGCACTCATTGTCGCTTGAGCTTTTACTTTTGCCAGTCCAACTCGACCCTTTCCAACGATGCCCTCATAACTGGAAGAGTCAATTATTCCCCCTGGTCATCAATCTCTTCCATGTCCGCATTATACAGCGTCCACAACCGTTTGTCTGAGCCACAAGCACTCGCAACAGCTTCAACTTCTACATTCATAACCGCAGCCTGATCGCCAAACGTCATTTCCAGATTACCAGAGACTTTTGCGCTCGGCATATGGATAAACATCGGAGTATCTTTCTGCGTACAGATGTCGCGCATCCAGCAATCGAGCCAAACGCTGCCAGTCATAGAGAACTTATTAGCATCGTTGACAATCTCACGGTACTGTTTAAAAGTAGGATAGTAGTCAACAAATACCTTGTCGCCAGCTTTAAATTTGCCGGTAGGCAACGTAATAGTTTTTGTGGTAGCCTCATACTTAAACTCAGTTTCAGACGCTTCAGATCCCTGGGCATAGGACTCTCCGGGCAGACCATTATCGTTAGCCGCGTAAATAAACTTCAGTTCATTGCCAGCGGTGCCAGAAGCCTTGTGCGCCATAATTGCAGTAGAGCCATCAGCGGTAGTCAGCTCTTCACGCACAAGAATGCTTTTACCATTTGAAACAACTTTATCTTCTCCGCCAACAGCCATAGCAATATAGCCGCTCTCGATAGAACCATTCTCGGCAGTAACAGTTGTCGTCTTATTATTATCCCATGCAGCCAGATGCACACCATTTTTACCATCGGCATACACCGTCTCCTGACCGTTTGTCATGGTAACAGTTTTAAGATCGTCCAGCGTAACGCGATGCTCGTCCGTTGCAGGATCATAAAAACGAATCGTATCAATTTGTTTCAGAACATATTTCATACTTGTTCTTCCTCCTTAAAAAATAAAAAGCTGGGCTAATCAGCCCAGCTAAGATCTTTATCTTTAATGCTTTCACTTTTTACAGTTCCAGCATAAACGCCATTCATTAAGTGGTCTATATTAAACTTTTTATGTGTGGTTTTATTTGCAATTAATAATTGATAAATTGATAAGTCCATGACATTAAAGGGGGTTATTGAACCATTTCCACCATATACGACAGAAGCAATAATTGACCCAATAACATCTTCATCTTTTTCTGACGAATCGTTTCTTTCAAGCATCTTTTTTTGCTTTTTGCGCATTTGTTTTAACAATATCTTTTTGGCCCCTTCAGAGTCTGGATGAATTTGATCTTCTAATGAAATACAATGTATCATTTCAATAAAAGAAACCATTGTATTAAATGCCTTTCTATCAATTCGAAACAAGTCATCGTCTGGATCAATAATAACCATTTCTTTGGTGCGATAATCTTTTACTAATTGAAAACTGTTATGATCTCCAGCAACGAAAAGATTTAATCCATAAAACATTGCACCAGTCGGGCTAAAACCAATTTGATCATATAATGCACTATTTTCCTTGTAGTTGTGATTTAATCTTTGCATCTGAAGACAAAACACATCGAAATTATCTACTTTTTCATAATCAATTCCATAATCATCAAACAACCACACCATATTTTGATATGGATCACAAATGATCGAATAAACGAATGTCCAATAATCTTCTTCACATGTTGGACCAAGAGAAATTATATCTCTTATATGTGGATGTTTTATTGTGATTTTTTCATTAATTTGCAAATCAAGTCCACTTTCAATAAAAAGGCGACTTATTTTTATTCCATTTAAAACCATATCTCAACAATCAGGTGGTTTAACGTTCAAATCCTCGGCAACAAAACGAACAGTTCTGCATCGATGAGTTTGCGTAACATGCCCTGGCACACTTGAAACAAGATCAAGTTTTTTAAAAGTGTATTGATCGTTTTGATTGAAAATTTTTTCAATCAAATGTGCAATATGATCTGTGCGAATATACCCCCCAGATGTACGCATTACATCTTGATGACAAATAACAGTAAATTCAAAAATTACATCCTTGAAAAAGTAATTTACCGTTGATACCTTTGGAACATACAATTCAAAACAAATATAACATCCAACATCTTGCAGAGTTTGCGGAATAAATATATATGGGAAAATATATGAATACATTAACCCATCCAATTCTGCTTTTTTTTCTTCAGGGATAACCTCTTCGATGCATGATACAATTTCATTGTCCGATAGCAGATCATGCGCAATTTTCAATTTATAATCCTCAATTTCTTGACCGTATGCCACATAATCACCACCTAAACAAGAGGAACAACAGTTATTACTTGTGTTGATTGAATTTGTATTTCACTAATTTTACTAGACGATAAAGTGATTTCAATTATTGCGCCGAGCGCTGCCATATTATTTTTAATTGAAATAAGCAGTTCATTTTCTTGTACATGCCAATCGACATATTGCTCCATTTCTTTGGCGCAAGAAACATTCCAATCAGGAACAATATCTAGTATTGGATCACCAGATGCCTCATCAAAGAAAAATGCAACAAACTTTTTTTCAAGACCACCAATTCTAACTTCTGGATCACCATTAAATTTTATACTACATCCTATTGGCCCTTGCGGCGGCAAGACATCTGGAACTATTTTATAGTCACAAATCATAAGGTCCTTATTATCGGTATCTTTGTTGTATACATCCTGTTCTACATTAACCACAAGGAAACCACTATACTTACCATCATAATCATAACGCTCAGTCATATTATCAACGGACGTTATTTTATAAACTTTTGGTTTATCTCCAATCATTTCAAGCATAAATCTTTTATCAAGATCAAGCAGCGAAGTTTCTTCATCATATGGCATTTTTATTTTAAATTGTCTCTGCGATTCAGCTAATGTGGCAGTTGTATTTAAACTATTTGAATACGGATTATCTACAACACACCATCGATCATGGATCTGCAATGTTTGAGGATTTTGCCATCTGATAGAGCGATTACATTGTTCTATAGTACCACGTACAGCTATGTCACTATCTGCATCACGTTTTGTTATTAACCAATGCGATTTATTCCAAAGCACGATTGATCCAACAGAAAAATCTTCTCCTGGCATAGCTTCAATCGTTTTTGTCGTCATTACTTGAGTAGAAACAATTAATAAGTCTTGTTTTACCCCATCAACTTCTATATCATTCTTAAACGCGGGGGAGTGTTGCGAATAATTTTTTACACGCAACTGCGCAGTCATGATAGTGCGATCTCGTTTTGATCCGCCTGATTTTTTCAGCCTTTCTTTATACTCTTCAATGCCCATTCATACCACCTACTTATATGTGTAAAGACGTAAGATCTCCATGGTTGTATGAATATTCACGCATCATATTCACGAAACGTTTTTGAGCCAATTCTTCTGTATCTCGTATTTGGGAAAGCAAATTCGCAGTGCTAAACAAGGAATAGTCTTTTGTACTCAGCACATTTTCAAGATTGTCAGAATTATTCCTGTATGGTTTTAACCATTCAGCAACCATCCCTTCAGATACAATATCAATAATTTCATCATCGATATCATCCGACTCAAATTCGCCAGTTTCATCGTTATAACTCGCTAAATCAGCTTCACAAATTTTATTAAAACGAGAACAGGCAATTTTCATGTACCTGGTAGCAATTGTTCGCACTTCGTCTTCCGTATAATTGAGATATTTGTATTCTGAAATCTTGTCTAAAAAAGCGTCAATAAATTTACTTGAAGGAGTCATACGTAATGCCCCCTTTATTTTTCAATCAACTTATACCCAAGGGCATTTTCAAGAGCCTTGATCGTTTTTAAATTGTACAGCTCTTCAGAGGTAATCATATCATGCGCCTTCAAAGCGACACTATCTTTCATTCCACTCGGCAAACCGGAAACCACACGCTCCAACTCTTTTGGCTCAAGAGCGAAAATTTCATCGATATTTTTGTACACAATGGAATTTTCATAATATTTGTCAACCTGAAGGTACTTCAATACATCGTCTGAATTCTCTCCAATTAAAACAATCCAATTTTCAGAGAAAAACTTTCTTTGACTATTCCGCATATTCTGCAACTCGGCAATAGTCATAACATTCACATCGCCATAATTGCTCCATTCGCATTCATATCCTGTCACTCTTGACTTATAAAAAAGAGTGCCGTAAAAATTACTCTTTACTTCAACCAAATCATCAGAAGACATTCTTTTAATTCTTCCCTTTGTTGCTTTAGTTGTTGCCTTGGCTTCAGTATTATTTTCCAAAACTATAATTCTCCTAACATAAAAAAGTAGGGGAGTAAGTGTTTACTCCCCATTTTAAAACTAATTAGCCAGAGATAGTGTAAATGCCAAGTTTGGCAGCCAGCAAAATGCCGCAACCAGTATCTTCCAGATACACATATTCCTGAGACATATCCGCATTCTGAGAAATATCTTTCGTGCCAATGTAGCTATCACCAGTCGTTACAAATTTAATGAAACGATCATTCGCAGCGACCACAAACAGTTTGTCATCGGGCAGAATAAACTCGTTGGTGCCAACACGATGACGATTAGACACGCCGAACATCTCAACGCCAGCCACCTTACCATAGTAGCCCATGTCATAATAATCAGCTTTCGCCTGATCGGACACAGTTGCAGTCGTTACTTTACGCAACGCAGACTTAGTGCCGATAATACGCGCTTTCATTCCAGTTGCAGCCTCAACATGCTCAACCAAAGTAAGCAGTTTTTCCTCATCGTAAGAACCAGACACAACATAAGTGCTGTCCAAACCAGGAGTAGATGCGCTCAGACCGCTAAACGCAGTATAAATCATAGAATAACGTTTCTGACGAATTGCCTCCATCAGTTTGGAAACGAACGTATTCCAGTCAGTGCGTCCCGCCAACAGCCGAGAAGCCTCTTCGTAAATACGCACGCCCTTAACAGTGGTGGGCACAGTAACTTCCGTCTTCTCACCAATACGCTGACGGCACGGGGTCTGAATGCCATTAGCCATATCAGAAACAATGAAGGTAGAGTTGTCGTCCGCAACAAACAGGTTCTCGTCGCCTTCTGCGGTGTTCACATATTCTACAAACTCATTGAAAAACTCGTCGCCCTCAAAACCTTCTTTCAGGATAGGCTCTACAGCCGTTTCAATCAGAGTGAACAACTCATTTCGATTGTTGCGCAGAGAACGAGCAGTGATCTTCTCGCTGCCACCATTTGCCTCGATCAAAGCTGCACGCAATTTTGCTTCGGCATCTTTGCCGTTAGTGAAATCCTTGGAAACCGTACCATGATAAATATCATAAGCAAGATTTTTGATAGCATTCATATCTGCCATGTATAAACACTCCTTTAAAAAAAGAAAACCCCGTCACAAATGACGGGGTAGATGAATTAATCAGTCTTTAAGCCTCTGCCATAATTCCAGCAGTTTTTAATGCGGCAAGCAGCCCATTAAAATTCTCTGGAGTCACAGTTTCGGAAACATCCGGGATATTAGCAATTTGTTTTACAACGCCCGCAGTTTCAGTGGTGGCGTTGCTTGGAGCTGGGCCAGCAGGACCTTGCGGGCCTTGTTCACCTTGGTCGCCCTTATCGCCTTTAGGCCCCTGTTCACCAGTATCACCCTTGGGGCCTTGTTCACCGGTGTCGCCCTTTGGGCCTTGAGGGCCAACCTGTTCATTTTGTACGCCTTGCTCCAGTTTGTTCAGCTTTTCAGCCGTAATAAGATCATCATTTTTCCATACAGTGGGTTCATATGCCATTGTTATATACCTCCATACCAATCACGGTATCTGGTTACGAAGATTTTTGAACCTTCGCTTTACCGACACGACCCTTGCCGACGATACCTTGAGCGGAAGGGTCAATTATTCCCCCGCTACAGCAGGGCGAACCTCAATAACAACATACTTAACAGTACCAACAGTCTCAAGCTGGATGACTTTACCAATAACAGTAGAGCCAGGAGTCGCAGATTCGGCATCTTTCATTTTAATGCCAGCCTGTAACTCAACTACATGTCCGACAGTTGCGGTACCATCGATTGCATCCTCAGACACGGAGAAAATGTCACCCTCATGGAATTTGTATCCACGGGCATTGGCGCCAGCAATATTATAAAAATCGCTCAAGCTAGGATAGCGCACATCCGTCATCACTTCAGGAGTTGCGATCAACACAACCTCGTTCAGCGGAGTGTTCGCGGCAGGAGTAACACCTTTCCATACCTCGCGCTCTCCAGCAAGCAGAGCCTCCAATTTCACAACCATGCCATTATCAATATCAGCATCGGCACTGCCACCGTTATAACGCACGCTGCGCAGCAAAGTACCATCGGTAGTACCAGACATATTATCAAGACGCACAATAGAATGTTTCGCCATAATTATTTCCTCCCAACAATTAGTCAAAAAGATTTCCATACGGATTCGGAATCACGGGAACACTGTCCGGGATACGAATCTTTTCTGGAGTTTTCTTGTGTTCCATCGTAAAATTCGCTTTTTTCTTACCAATCAACGCAAAGCACTGCATCTCAAGATCTTCAACAGAATATTTATCCATATTATCTTTCAAAGCAGAGAACGCCTCATCGGCAGAAAGTTCTTTCTCAAACTTTTCAAAAAGAGATTCTTTCGCTTCTCTGAGTTCAGCCGCTTCACGCTGTTCATTAGCTTCTACCAAATTATCATAATCAGTTTTAAGTGCATTGTAATTTGCATCAAGGTTATCAAATTTGGTGTTAAACTGATTCTTTTCCTCATTGAAAGCAGTTTCGCTGTTTTCAATTGCACGATCACGAATTAATTCAAAAATAGGCTCAATCGAGTTATCTTTGTCTTCCGTTTCAAAATCTACAATTACAAACTTTTTCCGCTTTTTAGTGTCAAATAAAACAGTAATTTTATCACCGGACACCTCAAATTTGAAGCCATACAGTTTCCAATCTGCTTTATCGTATGCATATACCTCAAGCGCTTCATTGTCAAAGTCAACAAAAGAATACTTTGAAGTAACACCCCAGAAGTCATCTTCCATTTTTTCGCTACACAATGACTCAATTAACTCATCCATCATGTTGCCATTTAAAACAAAATCGGACTTGTCAGGGTTCTTGGTCTGATTTTTTGCAAATTCAGAAACCTTTGCTTCGAACTCTTCTAAGCTCATATCATCGTCAACGCTAAAATCCAAAGATTCAGGATCAACGCTATACTTGCCAAGAATGTCCATTTTCTCTTTGTTCAAATTAAATTGCCCTCCTTCTTCGGATTTTTCTTTTTCATCGCTTTTACGCAATTTATCTATAACAGCGCAGTATTCAGTATATTTTTCCTTAATTTCAGCAGCGATATTATCCACACTGAAATCTTTTAACACAGCCGTAGAATTAATCATTGCTGGCTGAATTTTAGGATCGGTAGTTGATAGAATACAGCATCCGTTAAACAAAAATTTAGTGAAGGTAAATGTTCCATCAGAATTTTCAATACCTTCATAATTGTCAGCAAGCTCCATGCTTTGCCCTTTTACAACATCTCTTTCAAAAATTTCAACAGCGCGATCAAACTTAGTCCACAATAAAGCGTCTACTTGTAAAAACTTTCTCATTTGACCGTCTGAACATACTTTTGTAATCCATCTGGGATTGCATGATTCTGGAATTACGCCATATGCGGAGCCGTCATAAAGATATTTATATCCATTAGATTGTTTTACAAGTCGATATTCGTGCTTGGTGAAATCATCTGTATCGCCATTCTCATCGACAAGAATATATCCGAGGATTGGCGTGTTTTTAATCGACGGAATGGCATCATTGACAACATCTTCATTGAAGATTGATCCATTAAAATTTAAACCTGTATGCAATACATCAATCACAATTTTAAGAAAGCGAGTGTCATTGCTCCTAACTTCATCAACTATCGCAAATGATACAGGTAGATCCATAATTTTTGCCATTTTCTTCAATCACCCCTTAACGATTTGCATTCTCATCTCCATCTAACGTTTGTTCACCACTTCCATCAAGCGGAATACCTTGCGACGAATTTGATGGTCGCCCAGGACTCGAAGATGACAATGTATTCGAACTCTGTAACGGAGTGAATTTCTGGGGCAATCCAAGAATATCATTTTCAAAATAATTAACTGATTCAATTTCTTCAGGTCTAAGACCAATCGCCACACAATACATAGATATTGTAGGCATTCCATACCTAGCAGCATCTAAATATTGCCGAGTCATCTCTTCTCGGTTATACGGACTAATATCAAGAATCGAAATTCTAAAATTTTTTCCAAGACTCTGTGATTGCAATATTCGATTAAGCGCACATTCAATGCTTTGAACAATCGAATATGTAATCGACTGATCCGATTTAATTGAAAGTAATAATGCTGCACTTGAAGCTTTTTCATTGTTAAACAATAGGCTTGATACGCCAGCAGCAGACCAAAGATGGTTTTCCGCTTCGCTGATTTTGTCAGAGTCTGATGTACCACCAGATTTATCAAAACTTATTTTCTCAATTGGCAGTGGGCTTAATACAGATCCGACTTCTTCAGGCATCACATGATCAAGGTTCTGCCAGAACTCAACTGCCTTCTTGTAATCCATAATCCAATTACCTTCAGAATCTACAGACAATTTCATTACAAGTAATGCATAATTTTCGAGTTCAGTCTTTGTTAATTTAAGATCTTCATAATCGGCAATATCATATAGATTACGAAGAATCCCAGCAAACGGCGGAAGGGAATAGTTGACAATCTCTTTGTTCGCCTTTATGGCAAAAGAAAAAGGCGGATCAAGATCTTGATATTTTAAATTTCGATTTTTTTTATAAGCATTATATTTTGTAGTGAACTCAGTAGGGTAATATTGCAATAATGTTTCATCTGAATCAAAATATGAAAAATCAAACGTAACATTAAATACATTGCTTGACAGGGAAGAGATACTACAATAATCAGATGGAAGTTGCTGGAAAGTAATTTTATCTCCAGATTCTCTAGCGGTACAATAATATGTATCTTCTCTAAAACATACGGTTAGAATATCTCTGCACTGAGTTTTAATATCGAATTTATTCACATATTCGGCGGCTTTAATAAACTTCTTGTGCAAGTCTCCCTTGTTTGAAGAAACGTCAATATTGTATGGCAATACCAAATATGATAAATCAGATAATCCAGCAAAATATTGCACGATTCGTCTAAAATGAGGGCTTGCCCCATACATGTATATAACAGCATTTCTCAGCGTTTTCTCATTTTTTTGAGGATCTTTTAGGGCATCAATAATTTGCTGCTTTGTATACTTATAAAATGTTTGAGATTTTGGATTATTATTGAGATCTCTCCAAATCAATTTTTCAAGCGCTTTAAAATTTGATCTCCACAATTTTGAATAATCAACATCAAAAGTTTTACTTACTTCAGCCGCTGTTTGCTTTTTCTGTGGTGGCCGTCCACGCTTTTTAGGCGGCACAGTTTCGTTTACACCGTTCATTTTAAACTACACCACCTTCTTATTTAATTTTTGGGCCTCTAAAACAAAAAGAACTCGCATGCGCAAGTTCTTTAACAGGAATTGTTTTACGAATTGAATTGCTTCTACGCAGTTCATACAAACGATGAGCAAGCATAATAATAGTGTAAAATCTATCGTCCAAATTGTTATTTTTTTATTGTGTGTTTTAATCGGAATATTTCCATCTGTATCCTTTACATGTTCTTGTGCTACTATTTAAAGCTTTATGAATATTCGATGTTGGAGCGGATACGCTAAACGCAGCACTAGTGATACTTGGATATGTGCAAATATATTTCCAATTTAAATCATATTGGTCTACTTTTCGAGAAACTTTGTTGTCATATTTACTAACTGCACGATAAATATATGGAGTATTATTTTTAATATAATTTTCCCAATCAAATGAATCTACAGCAGTATATTCATCTTCAAAAACCCAGTAACATTCTTTATATGTTGTGCTATTATATGCGTGATGACAGCATCGATCAATACTCTCACGACAATATTTTAGTGTTTTTGCGGCATGTGATGCTCCATGCCAGCGATTTAAAAGATGAAAATTTTTATCAAACTGTAATATTGTTTTTGGGTTGTGTGAAGCACGCATCTTGTTTATTTCATCATTGGAATGTTTATAACCACTGATTCCATCTCCGCCAATATTTAAATTATAACCATTTGAAATTGAATTGTATTTCTTTATCCAATATACTTCACGGTCATTTAAATTTTTAGGAGCATATTCTTCAACAACTTCAAACACAAATGCTTTTTCTCCATATTTATTCCATGCATTTTGTAAATGTACATTGGCATGCCTATTGCCACGCAATTCACATCGATGTTTCATCCAACGCCATTTAATATTTTTTGATTGCCCAATATAAATTTTGTTGTTTACTGTATTTCTTATAAGATATATACCAGAGATGCCATCCATTTATTGTAATAGCACCTCCACACACAATAAAAAAAGAAACGGTTCTTCCAAGAGTGTCTTTACACTCGACCGTTTCTCTCTAATTTCATTAATTATTTTGATTATATTTAGAGTTCAGACTGTCGCATCTACATATACTTTCCTATGCAGCTCAACCACTCAGTCGTTCACGGTGCATTTAAGCTTCCGCCCTGTTGCCTGTCTCCAGGTGTCCAAGTCAATCAGGTTGAGTTTGTATTATGCGGATTATGGATTATGCCGCATATGCACAATGTAGTTCATGCATTTTATTTTCTTTGTCTTTTGCAAGGGCATAAGACACAGTGGTTTTTTCAGGGTTTTGTGTTTTGTGGATAGAAGTAATTTCTATTTTTGCCAAGTCAATGTTTGTGAGAGCCATTTTCTCTTCGTCAGACAACTCATATGTTTTCAGAATTTCTTCTCCAGATGAGTCCACCCCAGAAGCAAAACGAATAAAATCAGATCCATTCCATTCTCTTGGCAGATGTATTACACCAAGCCCCATAAGCTCAATAAACTCTTCAACCATTTGTGTACGGTATTTTTTAGGGCTAATCAAGCGAAGTTTATCAATCGCATCTGGATATCTTTTGGTATATCCTTCATATATTTCATGCGACGCATCAATAAGACCTCTATGCTCTTTACCATAACGATCTTTCCAGTTATTAAGTAATTGGTCTGCGTATGTGGATGTACCACCGCCGCCAGCGCCCTGATCGATTAATAGACAATCAATATACTCATAATCTGGATTTTGCCCGTTATATTTCATTAGGTAATTGCGGATCTCTTCAATTTGTCTATTTGAATCAAGCTTATATTTTTTCCTGCTTGCGATATCAACCATGTTTACACAGTTTATTATATCGCCGCAATAACCAAGTTCTTGATCTTTATAAATACGCATTGCAGTAAGGATAGAGTTATCTTGTGTTCGAGACGGGTCAAGTGCTAATGCAATTTTCTGATTTGCATTCCACGACAAAATTGGCAATATATCGCGTTCATTTCTCCTGATTGTACCCCATTTTATAATTTGGCTAACTCCGCCGTCCATTGTAGGCTTATTATAATATTCGCGCAAAGCCTTTTCCCGATTCGCTTTCAAAGCAGCGTCAACTTTTTCGCGTGTCAACAATGGTGTATATGGCTTTCCCTGCATGTACGTTTCAATCGCAGTGTCACATACCATGTCGCATACAAAATAGTTCCGATCACCAGCAAGCATTTTTAACGCGAAATTTTTATAATGTTTATAAAACATTTTAGTCATATCATCTTGCGAAGATGCATATAACAATTGAGTGGGCACACGGCGAGGCTCGATTTCTGGATTATAATCACTGTCTGTTGCAGTAATAAAATCGGTGTTTTGCGTAGCAAAAGCTTCACAAACAGTAATCAATTCGTCGCTACAGAAAGCAGCTTCGTCGAAAAAGATAAAGGTAGCTCGACGAGAACGGTTTGAATCAGGATTGCCATTCAACGTGAAAATCTCACTACCATTATAAAATTCCACATGATACCCAGCCGGGTTATGGTTGAATCCTGTTTTGTTCGTTGGAGATTTAACTGTCTCTTTTTCTGCAATATCTTTAAGAGATTTAATTGACGCAGAAGTTTTTCCAATCCTCAAAATAATTTCTTCAATTTTACTGAAAGTTTCTTTACTTTGATCTCCAACAGACGAAACAATATAGATCGCTTGATTTTCATATAATAAAGCCTTTAATATAATGATAATCGCACCTATAAAAGACTTGCCGAAGTTTCGTGAACAACACCAAACAGAATGTGATGCATTCCACGTTGATTGCAGAATATATTTTTGTGAATCAAGCAGTTTGATTCCAAGCAAATCCTCGCACGCAATACATGGGTTCCTGCGATAGTATGCAATAGTAGCAGCATCAAGCTCACATGCGCGTCTCCTGATTTCGGTCATTATAACCGCTTGTCTAACCACGCTTACCACCACCGTCTACTTGACTTTTTAATTCTTGATTTTCAATCAATGCAAGACGATATTTTTCTTTGGCTTCATCGAGTTCTCTGTTGAGTTTTTCAATCAGTGCGCGTTGAGTCTCAAACACCTCTTGAGCATCATTTTCGTCAAAGAAAGTATTCTCTTTAATTGCTTTCAGTGACATATTCGCTGCCCACTGTGTTCCAGTTGATGTGAGTTGATCGTAATAATTAGCCTCTGCTTGCTTAAAATCTTTCTCACGAAGATCTTTCATTAGATATGTGAGCGTGTTTTTCCCAACATCTTTATTAGACCGGTTTTTTACGGATATTTCGTTTTCTTTGGCAATCTTATCATTATTAGACACAAGACTTGCTTTAATCGCATTCAAAAGTTTTATATTTTGAGCATCTTTTAATGGGTCCATTGCCGAAATCTTTAAATCATATTGACGAATCTGATTGTTGTTGTTCACAATTTGAATTATTTGAGATAATTTATATGTGTCACTAGCTATATCATCATCAAAATATTTTACCAACTCATTGAACAAAAAGCGTCTATCTTCTGCACTATATCCTTCAAATGGATCATACCCAATCATTTCAATAACATCGTTACGATTTTTTATTTCTGATGCCGACCATCTTTTTTCCTTGTCATCTACAATATCTTTATCACTTTTTTCAAGTTCTCTTGTTAAGATCGTCTGAGCGAAATTTTGATACTGATATTGTCTACCATTAATCTGTCTTAAATAAAGACCGACGGAAAAAATACTATTGTTATTTACAATCGAATCATACAATGTATGATAAAATGGAATGTCAAGCATATAACATAACAATATACATGCCTGTTTGTCACTGCCATATCTGCGAGAGAAATCGCTAAATATTTCATTCACGCAATCTTTGCAAAGCGGTGCATATTTTCCATTAGCAGTATATTGCAATGACCATGCCGCTTTATAGAAATGACCCTCTGGGGTCATATATTCTTTTCCGCATCTTAAACATTTATACACATGGTCTTCATCAAGAGGGATATCCTTTACTACTTTTGGTTTGCGTCCTATTTTGATTCACCTCTTAAATTTTAATTTATGGCGGGCGAAGTTGGATTCGAACCAACGACCTACGGATTAACAGTCCGCCGCTCTACCGACTGAGCTATACGCCCAAAATGGTTGCGAGAGCCGGATTCGAACCGGCGACTTCCAGGATATGAGCCTGTCATGCTGCCTCTGCATTATCTCGCTATATATTCTTGGGGTGCAAAGTACCACCCCAAGAAATTTAATCTTTTACCAATTCGACATGCTCATTGTCTTTAATATAAAAAGTGCACGCCCTCAAAAAATCCTTATAAATCTCATGGAAAATTCCCATCTCGCTCAAATCAAGATAATCTTCAGGCACTTCTTTTTCCAAAACCGTAAGACCAATTTCAGGATGTTCATATTCAAAACGAAATCGCGCAAAACCCTTATCGCCATTCATAATCATTATCGTATTTACCTCTCAATTAATTTATTCATCAAGCTGAACATCGTATGCGCAATCAATTCCATTTTTATCACATACAAGCAGCATTTGTTCAGGGTGATTTTTAAGCCTTCGATCCATACAGTATCTATCTGGACCAGAAACGCATCCACTCTCAACAACTTTACAATCAAATACAGTAGTAATTCCATTTGTATGCCTATGCCCCATCAAGATACAGTCTGGCCTTTTGCCGATCAGAAGAGTCATATTCTGCACTACATTCGACACATTGTCTTTGTCACCATGCGTGTATACATACATTTTCCCAAAACATTCAAACACGCCGAAAGATGGATCATACTGAGAATCAATTATTGCGACATTATCAAATAATTGTAGCTTTGCCTTTAATATATATGGAATAAGAGAATCAAAATTTTCGCCAGTTAAAGACTCTTCTTTATTTGGAAATAAACGACCATGATTCCCTTCAGAACTATACACGCGCACTTTTTCAAAGTTATCGGCAATATCAGAAATGAATTGAGACAACATGTCGCTTACATACATTGTTTGCTCAATTACATTTTGATTGTTTTCAAGACGCAAATTCGAATGAATTGCTCCGCTGATCAGGTCGCCGCCCATAACAACAATGCATTCCTTTGCATTGTACAAATTTTGCACTTCGAAAATTTTATCAAGGTATGTGCAGATACGATCCATTAATATTTCTTTGTTGTACTGATTAAAGCAGTTATCGATCTCTATACCAGCATGAAGATCTGTTAAATGTACAATCAACGCCTTTTCTGTATAGGCTTCTCGTTTATTTCGATTTTTTTCATATGGAATAGGCTCAAAATGCTCGGCACATTCAATCAATAAACTTTTAAAGCTTTCTTTTCTTGCCTGTTCTCTCAATAAGCGGCTGACCTCATTTCGTTCATCACGAAATTTTACTTTTGCCTTCTCAAGCTCTCTGCGTTGTTCCTTAATTTCATCAAGCATTTCCAAAGCCGTGCCGCAATGTTTTTGGTAGGCAGGGAGCATCTTCATAAAAATACTCCAGTCCTTGCGGACTTTTGACTCTGTATAATTTGTCCCCCAAACTTCATTTACAACATCAGCTACATCATTCCATGTTTCAAGCTCTCCAGTTTGCGCATTCATATGGCAGATTCTAAATTCATATTCCTCTAATGTTTCACCTTCAAGCTTTTTATATTTATCCTGCATAGGTATCACCACATTTACAGCTCATTTTTATAGCCAAGAGTAAGCTTGACATCTTTTCCATCGAATTCTTTTGCATATTCACTCAATCGAATTGGAGCATCAAAATCTTCCACCTCAATGAAAACATCATGCTCTTCATCCAATGAACTCAAATCAATAATGCCCGTTACATCGAAACTGAATTTTTTATTTACTTTACTCGCCATGTTTTACACCCTCCACACGATAATTATTTAATGCGTCAATGACAGCCAAAACTTCAGTGCACCAATAGTGATTCTTAGTACGGCGAATCATCTTTTCGATATGGACATCGCCAGTGTACATATCATAAATTTTCTTGTGCGGAAACTTGCTCTGCAAAAACATAGCTTCATCTCTTGTAATTTGAATCAATTTATTTCACCTGTTCATTTTATTTGGACGGAGTATTTTCCCCTCCATATACAACGGGTTTGACAAATTAAAAAAATGGCTTAACAGAGCCATTTGCAAGCTTTTTTTCAAAAAAAGTTCGACAGATTTTCGCGTTTTTTGTAATTTTTTTGAATAAAAAAGAGGCACCGAATTGTATCGATGCCTCTTTTTATTAATACCATTTTTGGAATCTTCTGCCAAAGATCTCGTAATCAAAATGTGCATTGGTTTCTTTTAGCTGTTGCACAGGATGTGAGCTTTTTCTGATCAGTTCATAGAAGCTTGAATTTGCATTTGCAAATAGCATATTCAAAAGCAATCTACGAATATCAGCGCAACAATCATCTTCAATCACGTTCAACAAATAATACATTGTACTGTATCCCATTTTAATGTTTTGAATTTCTGACAAGCATTCGTCTTTATGTGCTTGTACGCGAATACAAGTTGCAGAAAAATCAGAGTTTGAAGAATAACTATTGCAGTCACCACATGTATTAGCTGACTTTTTAATGTTATACAGTGCCCACTCTCTATTGCACTTGTTTTTCATTTCTCTTACAGAGTCAACCACACGGTTTACTTGGTAATAACGAACTTTAGCGATATCATACTTTGATCTATCAGTGATATCAATAAACGGTATATATTGAGCACACATTTTTGTTTGAATATGATAACGGTTTACAACCTGTTGTAAATAATCCATTGAAGTTTTATGGCGCATGTAGTTTTTCTTTTTAGAATCATAAAACCCTTTTTGCTTTGCGACGTGCCCAAAAAAGTTTGGCTTTATTAATCTGCCTTCACTATCTCTGCGATTATATTTTTCTTTTAAAATCTTCAATTCAACAGCGTTTGAAATCGTAAATTCTTTCTTGGCTTTATCTCTATTATGTTTATCATTGCACGCTACTACAATAACGGAAATAAACTTCCCTCATACTTTCGCATGAGTACAGACTATATCTTCATCCATTAAGGACGCGCACCGCTTCGTATACCAATCGCTTGTATACTACTCCATTTCTGGATAGTCGTTGAACTTTCCTTGTAACAAGGCTTAGCTGCTGATTGCCTATTTTTAAACACTTAGGATTTAACCATATG
>NFZD01014539.1_pt1 | contig 22876 bp, 23 predicted proteins | sample 1095381 | NCBI WGS metagenome assembly NFZD01 (sample SAMN03609891, study PRJNA323583) | gut metagenome | isolation source: feces | host: Rattus norvegicus | place: Denmark: Riget | collected 2013 | reverse complement strand
AAATTATTAATATCTATATTATCCATATATGATTAAAAAGGATAAGAATTATTCATAATATATTTATTTTTATTATTTATTATAAAATGGTCTAAATGTTAAATTACTTCCTGTATTAACACCTGAATAATTTCTAATACTTGATAATAAAGTATATCCTATATTTAATAATGCTACATCTGAATTTATTTCTTCATTTACTATAGGTAAAATAGATAAAGTTTGATGAGTAGGACTAATTATATTAAAAGACATATTTATATCTATTTTTGAAATAGGAATTATATCACTTTGTTTTTTACTTATAGCATTTTCTATATCTATCCATATAGATGGATTTAAACCAGTTTCATATAAAGCAGTTATTATAAAAGTTTTAGCAACTGAAAATAAATATCCTTTATAATATCCTGCAATATCAGCTCTAATTTTATATTCAATAAAATGTCTACTTGGAATACCGGCAGCATTATATTTAGTTATATCTGCAAAGATTATAGGATTATTTGCAGTAACATTATTATTACTTATTGTAAAAGTTTTAATTTCTCTATTATATATATCTAATGGAGAAGGTAAACCGGGTGTATCAATAGCACTAATTGAAGGAAATAAAATAGAACCATCATTTGTAAGACTATTAATTTTTGCAACAAATAAAGGGGCAGCATCTTGTAATACTTCACCAACATTATTATAAGTTTTGCTATTATCTTTTACATATCCATATAAAGATATTAAATAAGTATCTATGCTTAGATTTAAATGTTTAAATGTAAAATTAGCAGGAAGAACATTATTCATTAATACAACAACACCTCCCCAATATTTATAATGTCCTCCAGCAGCACATTGTGTATTTTGAATATCTATTTGAGTAAGAAATTTTCCAGAATTAGCATATTGCCATATAATAGGAAATCCAGCATTTTCCCCACCAAAATGACTATCTTGTATAGATAAAGAACAATAATTATCTATCCATCTTGTATCTTTATTACCTGCATAACCATCATATTCTGGAATAAAAATACAATTAGTAATAGTCATAAATCTTGTGCCATTATTATCAATAGAACATGTATCTTGTGGTTTTACATACTTAGTAGAAGAACTATATCCATTAATCCAACTATCACTAATATGAATAAAGTCAACATTACATTTTAAGAAATTTGGGGCATTTAAACATAATATATTAGACATAACAACTTTACAACTTCTACTATTTAAATATATAGCATAGTTATAATCATCTTTAATATGATTATCAGTAAACAATTGTAAATTATCAAAATTAAAAGCTGCTGCATCTAAATTAGGTGCATCTATATAAATACCTTTAGCATTTGTTCCATATAATGATAAATTAGATATAGAAACTTTAAAAGCATAATTAGAACTAAATATATGTTCTCCTGGAATTTCTTGTTTTATAATAGCATTATTACCATCTATATTTAAAAATGCATTAAAATTTATCCTATTATTTATTGAATAAGTTTTATTACTTTTAAAAATAATTTTTTGAAATGAAGCACCATATAAAGTAGAAGTTTCTTTTGTAATATTTATACAATATATTGCATCTTGAATAATATTATAATCATCTCCCTCAAACCATTCTAATTTAATATCTGTATTACCTATAGTTCCTTTAAATCTACAATTTATTTTAGAATGACCTTTTATCATAGTTTTATTAAATGCTATAATACCATTACTAAAACTACCGCCTTGAAAATCTAAAGTACATCCAGCAGGAATAGTAAGAACTCCATTACCCAAATCTATATCTTTAGTAATCTTATATATTTTATTAGCAGAATTAAATCTGTTTTGAATAGCAGCTTGTATATTAGGATAAACTACATCTGAAGTAGCAGTTAAAGCAGTTTCTGAAGTACTATCAGTAACAATAACACTAAAAGATTGAATATTATTAATATTCATATCAGCTTTAACTTGTACTTCAGTACCATTTATTTGAAAATAATCTCCACCAGTAGCAAGTGAATAAGTATAAGGAGAAGTACCTCCTAATACTGCTATATCAGCTACTTTAGTACCAGCAGCAAATGAAGCTGCTACCGGTACTTTATTAATTGTTATATTTAGTGCCATATAAAATATTATTTTAAATTATTGTTACTTTAGAAACAAGAGTGCCATCACAATGTCTATAAAGACCATTTCCATTATCTATATAATATACATCTTCTTCTAAATTATATACCCTCTTTCCAGTATTCATAGCATTAACAACAGGATTATCAGCAACACTTCCTAATATATTATCCATAGAATCTGTCACATTATCTGTTCCATCTACTTGATATATTGTATAATAATTAAAATAAGTACCAGCATTTCGTCTTAAAATAGAACCAGATGCTTCATTACCATTATACCTTAATGAAAAAGAAGGCATATTAAGATTGTTCCAAATAGGAAGTAATCTATCAGTTTTTATTATATTTAAATTTAAAGTAACATCATAAGAATCTCTATGAATACAATCAGTAGTAAATTCTATCATATAAGATGCTTGAGGAATCCATGAATTTCCTATTAAAGAAATATTAGCTATTTTATTACTTATTTTAAAATGTTCAACTTTACCAAAATTATTATATTGAGTATTACCTGTACAAATAATATTATTAAAATTATTCTTTGAATAAAAATTACAATGTAATAAAGTAATATTATGTTTAGAATAAGCGGTAGGTGTAATCCAATCTGATACTTGATTACTTATTATAGATATATTACAATTATTAAAAGCTAATTTAGCAATATTTTCAGTTTCATTAGTAATAATATGTAAAATATCAGTATATATAGTATCAGATTTAATTATATCACAATTATTAAATATAACATTATTATTACTTTCAGTAGAAAATATATATCCATAAATAAAACAATTTTTTAATTCAATATCTTTAGATTCATCAAAACTTGCTCTACTATTTATATTACAATTTTCAAATATAAAAGAATTTAAACCTAATGTTTTATTTGTATTTATAAGTTCTAAAACATTTATAGAAGAATTTCTAACAAAAATATTTTCAACTTTAATATCAGAAGACGGTTTATATGAAGTTATTCCTCTAAATCCACTAAAAACAGAATCATATATTTCTATATTAGAAATAGATAAATCAGTATTATTATTAGGTTCTATATCTAAACCTGCGGCAGGTAACGTATATTTAATTTTTCCAGAATCAATAAAAGAACAATTACTTATTCTTATACTATCTCCAGCTATAATACTACATCCATTTCTTCTATTTTTAGAAGAAATAACATTAATCATTTTAATATTATTAGGGATTTTTTCTACAACATTAGGAGACGAATCTTTACTTGTACAAAATATTCCATCTCCCCAACATAAATTAACTTCTATATTTTCTAATGTAATATTAGAAGCTCCTCTTATAGCTATACCATGACCCCATTCTCCATTATTCCCAATATGAGTTTCTAAATCTCCAATAATAGTACCATTAATTAGTTTAATATTATTATGTACTATATTAATAACTGTATAACTATCATAACTAGAGGTTTTTGTTTTTAATATAGAACCGTTTAAATTAATTAAAGTATTAGCATATGGAACTAAACCTTGAGATTCTTTTTGTTTTTCTGTTAAAGCATTATCATTATTTTTACTATCAGCATCTATAATATATTCTCCAGGAACTAATTCTAGTGTTGTATAAATATCTCCAGTATTAGATAACTGCATAAGTTGTTTAATAGTATAGTCATTATATACATCAAACCATCCTAATGTAGCATAATTTATATTATAAGTACCTTTAATATTTATATTATTAAATATAGGTTTATTACTGTTTTTTATAATAGTTTTAGTACCTTTTAAAGTACCATTATTTAATTTACCTCCTTCAAATTCTAATACACAATTTTCAGGAATAGTAATTTCAGCACCATTCAAATCATAATCATATTGGATAATATATCTTGTATTAGCATCAGAAATCATTTCTTGAGTAAGAATATTCTTAAAAGTCTTACATCCTTCTACAATAGTAGTAACAATATTCTTTCTAAGATATTTACGACCCAAGCCACTAAAATTAGCAGGTTCATACTTTTTATCTTTAAATTTAAGAACATTTACTTTATTATCAGGATTTCCATCAGAAGAAGGATATTGCGTTAAATCTTCTCCATCAGGATAATTTGTAATAGTAGCATTAGCATTCTCAATCAATTCTCTAACTTCAGGACTAAGTTGGTCAAGACTAATACTATTTGTAGGAACTTGTATAATACCATCATGAGGCCCCCAATTAGAATCTAAAATAAAAGTTTTATCACATCTTGCATCTTCATTAGAACCTATATAAATTTCAGTAATAGGTTTTTCATAAATATAATAAGTAAGATATAAACCAGTTTTTCTTAATATTTGAGGAACAGCTTCTCTCGCACTTTTAGCATCTTTTCTATATCCTACATTAATATTATTAAAACGAGAAAGATAAGCATAAAGATTTTCTCCAGTATACTTATCTATAATACTATCCATTATTTGAGTAGGATAAAATTCTTGTTGTTTATCCTTATCATAAATAAGTTGTCTAATTTCTTTTTCCATAATATTAAAATATTAATTAATAATTTATACTATTAACTGTATTATTAGCCATATAATCATTTACATATTGTTGAACAAGACTTTTAAATATGTCACCAGCAAAATAATTATTAACTTCTTCAACAATTTTATTAGACAAATTCATTTCATTAATTAGATTTTGAATAATAGTAGTAAAATCATAATTATTAAACATTTCTCTAACAATTCCTTTAATTTCTTCTTCACTTTTATTAATTTCTTCAAGATGCCATTCTTTAATATCATTCCCTTCTTCTTGATGAACTATTTTATCAAGAATCCAAGATTTTCCTGTACTAATAACATATACTTCGCAACCAACAGAAATATCAACAGTAGATAAAGCATCTCGTTCTTCATCATTTTTAACAGTAATACGAGAAGTTTTTAATTTATATTTAATTTCAGCAAGAACTTCAATAAGTTTCTTATAATCTTCTCTTATATCATCTCGTAAACAAGCAACAGGTTGCCAATACGTTTCATCATTTAATGCTATTCCAACAGGAACATATTGTTTACTAATATAACTTGCAAAGAAACCATCATGTACAAGACAAAGTCTATCATATACTCTATCTATATCCCAAAGTCCATTACAAGTTATACTAACTTTACCAAGAGACTGTTTATTCGTTTTCATTTATAGAAATGTATTATATTTATATACAATAGCCCCTACTTTAATAGGGGCATTATTTTATTCATAAGCAACATCTTCATCACCAAGAACAAATACATCAGTAGATTCTGCAATACTCTTTTCCCATAATTCGCCACTTTCAGCATCTATTGTAAATATAGGATTATTTCCGCAAGTAATTATAGCTTTTAAATATCCTTTTTCATCAACAGGAAAAACTATTGTACCTCCAATTTCTTCTCTAGAATTAATAATATTAAGTTGTCCATTAATATATTTAATAATAGTTTCAGCTTCTTTATCTTTACCTAACTTTCTTGCGGCAACAGCTGCATTAAACATATTAAAGCAATTAATAATAGACTTATTTTGATTAGTACAACTAGCTTGACAATCTTTAAGCATATCAATACCATATTCAGATAACAAAATAAGTATTTTATGATAAGTACAAACATAATCAGCAGGAATAGTCATATAAATATATTCTGGATTAATTGTAATAATATCATCAGAATGTTTAATATAAACACGTTTAAGTTTATCAATTACTTCATTAAATCTATCCGACATAGCTTACTTTATTATACAACAACAAAATGTTATCAAATTGCTCTTTAGAGTACAAAATAACATTGTCTAAAGCGTGTTCCAATAGTACCATGATAGAGAGTTCACAATCCGTATTTGCATCATTTATAAAGCCTAAATCAGCTAAGTTTGCAATACGATTTGTCAAATTTATTTGTTTAGACAATATACTATTACTAAGTTCCTCAGTAATAAATTCTTTATTAGTATCATTCATAATATCTTAATTAAAAATTTTATTATGTACATAAGTAGAATAATCACCAATAACAATATCTAATTTATTTTGAGCTTCAGTAATCTTATCAACTTTATCTAATTTATGATTAAAAATAATATCATTAATATAATTAATTAATTCTTCTTTCCACTCTTCTTTACAATATATAGAAAGTTTATGATTGTTAATTTCAAAAGAAGAAAGTTGATTATATAATTTATAATAGTATGAATTAACAAGTTTATCTATACTTTGAACAATAAAATCCTTTTTAACATCAATATTATTTGCAATAATAGTTTCTCTTACAAATATAAATAATTCTTTTTTAAAACTATCAAAAGCAAGTTCAATAACTATTCTACAATGTTCTTGTTCTTTATTAATAATAGTTTTAGTAATATTATCAAGAAAATTACTTATATTAGCAATGCTATTTGTTAATTTTTCACTAACTTCAGATTGTCTATTAGTATTCTTATAATCTATTATTTTAATTATAACTAAATAAATAGCTATAATAATACCAGGAATAACACCCTGGCTTAAAGCCTCAAAAACATAATCCATATAAACAATAAAAGGTTGCACTATAATATAAAAATATATTAATAGTAGCAACCTTATTATTTTAAAATAAAACAATATTATGCACCAGTAGAGGGAGGAGGTGTAATACCAGCAAGACCTTTACATACAGTTTCAAATGTTGTAATTGCGGCAGCTCCTGTTGGGAAAGCAACCTGAACAATTTGATTAACTATTTCATCACGAGTTTTAACATCTCGAGGCTCAGCAAACTTCAAAGTGAAGATAGTGAAACCTGTATCAATAGCATCATTTTGTTTAAGAGGATTCAAAGGATAATCAGGATACAAATAATAATAAGCATCTCTATATGTATATTCAAATCCTGCATCAGCAGCAGCTTTCTCTGCCAAATCCTTAATATAATTAGCATCGCCATAAGCAGAAATACCAGAAGCAGTAACTGTAATTACTTGTCCAAACAATTCATCAGCTCCAAGAACTTCATAGTCTTCACCAGCTTTATTTGCAGTAATTGTAATTTTAGCAGTAGCTACGGTAGCTGTAACGCCAGAACCTTCACTATTTGCATTAATTAATTCCGCAAGAGCAGAAGCAATAGTAGCAGCAGTAGTAGAAGTATCTTTTACATGAACCATTGCTGTCCATTTATTTCGCTCATTAAATTTAACACCTTTCTTAACAATAATAAGTGAATAATCACCAACCTTAGTTGGAGCAGCTATCGTAGTATTAGCAGAAAACGTTGTAGCAGCTTGATAAACACCTTTTACAAAAGAAAAGTTATTAGTATGAATAGGAAGAATGACCGGACCACCTTTAGCGGCAGGACGACCAAGAACAAGCATTCCTTCTCCCTTAAATTCAGTTCCAGCAGAGGAAAGAGCTACAGCGCCATCGTTATTATAATAAACGCCAATAGCACCTTCTGCAACTGCTGACAAATCGGTACCAGAAGCATAAGCAACTTTACCGCCTAAAAGAAATTGTCGCATATTCTGTTAAATTATAAGTTTATTATCTTTGTTGCTGTTGAGTAGCTTGATTAGGAATATTAGCTCCAACAGAAGCATAAAACTTCATAACAGCTTTTTCAATTATATCAAAATGAGTATAAGCTGGCAAATCACAGTTAACACATTTTGTTATATCCATATCAAACTTAACAACATTAGGAACTTTGATATACTTAACATTAAGGAATTTAACTTTACAATCTTTAGTACTGGTATAAATTTCTAATTGTTCATTAGAAATAACCCCTGTTTTCTCAATACCATTTTCCACAACAGGAATAGAATTAAGAACAACAATAGGGGCATCTTTACTTGCGCCATTACAATAATCTCGTAAAGTAGTTTCCAAAACGTCAGAACCAATCATACGACAAGCAATAGCATTACCTCTAAGTGTATTTTGATATTCAACACTAAATCCTAAGAACATCATAGGATTGATTTTATACTCTTGCCCATCAACAGCAATATTAGAATTTACAGTAGGGATATTAATAATATGATATCCGTTAGCACCATTATAATAACTAACTTTTTTAATAGTTTCATTTACATCATCAGTATTAATGCTATAACGAGCACTTCTATAAAGAGTTCTAAAAGTATTAATAGGAGACATAGTGGAAGCTTGAGTATTAACACTGTCTTGAAGAGCAGTACGAACACCATTTAAAAGCTCCACTTGTGTCTTCTCTATAATTACATCATTAATATAAATATCAATACTTTCAGGAAGAATACCTCTAATAAGTTGCATACCCATTTGTTGACCAATAGTACGAAACGTATTGTGCATCTCTTGAATGTTCATATCAAATATTCTTTAATTTATTAATAAGAGCATTAACAACCGAAGTATTATTTGTATCTTTAAACCATGTAACAGCTTCACCTATATTTGCTCCAATAAAATCTCCTTCAGGAGAAGTGATATTCTGATTATATTGAGAACGAATAAGTTCGCCACGAGCAATAAGCATCTCAATATTTGCCATCAGTTTAATATCTTTATTATTAAATATCTTATTGAATTTAATAGGTTCATCATTACTGAATTTATCCAATTTAATTTCCCTATCGAGTTTATTCTCAGCAAGAGAAGAAATAACAGGATAATTATTCATTACACAATATTGTATATAAACAGCATTAAACAATACATCATCAGCAAGACAAGCAACATAATTAGCTTTTGCTTTATTAACTTCAAGTCTGAACTTACGAAGTTTTTCAGCTTCTTTCTGGTCATCTTTAAAATAAAAACGAATATTACTATCAGTATTGATAAATGCAACATCTTTAGCAACATCATTATAAAGAAGACAATGACGATACATTAAGTAATCGTCAACATTAATAGGATAACCAAGTTTGCATTTAGTACTTTCAAGAACATTCAACTTCATAATCTTCTCTTTAAGAGCGACACGAAGTTTACTAATATCTTGACGATTAGCAGCTTGATAAATCTTTTCAATTTTATCTTCTTCCGCTTTTATACGATAATAATCTTTCTTATGATAATAATGGAAACTAATATCGAAAGAACGACCAAGTTCATCAACAGGAATACGAATATTATTTAAATGCTGTTTTACACGAAATACAAATTTTGGGTCAGAAGGAGAAAGACCAACAATGTTAGGAAAATATGTATCAATTTCTTCTTTATTTGCTGAAAGAATACGAGATGATTGAATACTACTTCCAATAAAATCAGTACGTTTAGGAAGAACTTTTGAGTTAACCTTACGATATAAACTATAACTCTTAATAAGCATAACAGTTACAGTTCTATTATCAGTATATTCTATATCAACATCTTCTTCTTTTTTATCAGCAGGAATCTCAACTGCTGTATAAGCTGTCGTTTCTTCCCCCGTAGAGGGAGAATCATTTACTTTCTGTTCATCTTTATTAGCATCAGCTTTATTAAAGCCAAATTGAACGCCATTTCCAGAAATATTACCCATAACTTTATTAGTTTAATGTTTTACAATACGCACTTCAACAAGAACATCTTGTTAGAGTTATTAACTTGAAGACCAAGAGAAGACTTAATCTCATAACGAGCCATATCTACTTCTGTAGCAGCATGGTTAGTATTAGGCAAACCCCAACTTGCAGGAATATCAGTCATACCTTCAATAACCTTAGCTTTATAGATTTGACCCTTTTGACGAACAATACGAACATTACGCTGTCCCTCATAAGAAGACCAGTCAATAAAACATGCTTGGTGAGAAGTAATTGGCAGACCTGAACGAGGATGAATCATACCATTTTGTTTAGCAGCTTCAGCAATAGTACCCTTATCAAAGAAAGAGCAATGTTTTGCAGTAATAATATGACCATCTACAGTCTTATACTTACGGAAATAAGCACCATATTCAAGATTGCTACCAGTTCCCTGAATCTCTTTATCTCCAAGAGGAGTAAGGAATCCATTCTCTTTAGCATCAACCTTCATAGCCTCATCGAAATCTTCCATAAAACCTTTACCACCCATAAGAACAATTTCCATAGTACCGGTATCAGTATCACGGTCAATAACATCGCCAACGGTACGCTTAATCTTATTCAAAGACAAAAACTCACCGTAAGTATCATAGTTAGACTCACGACAAATTTCAAGCATACCAGAAGTATGAGGAATAGGTTTACCATTATCACGGTCTTTAAGCAGAACTTCACCGTTAAGATTACGATTATACTCAGCCAACCACAGACGTTCCTCATTCATTACGCGCATATTCAAGTTGAATTGACGCATCTCTTCATTAATCCAAAGTTTAGAAGTACCTCCGCCTTTTGTCTTAAATTCATATTCAGTAATGACATTAGCAAGATTACCAGCGATTTCCTTAGAATAACGATGGAACTCAAGCTGAGAAGTCATCTTACCAGGACCCATAGAATTACTTCTATTTCCCTTAGAATATGATTCAGAAACAGTAGGAGCAGACATACTCCAATATTTACCCTTAGCCAACATATCAGGGTCAACATAAGCATTAGGATTAGGAGAAGTCAATTTAAGAATATAACCATATCCATAAGGAGATTCCCCAAGGTCTTTCTGAACACGAACTTGAGTTTTACCATCAGGAGCAACAAGTCCATATTGTTCAATAAACCAATGAGTAGAGAAATGAACCTCAAATTCTCCACCAGCAAGACCCGGTTTAGTGTTAGCTGTATTAAAATAAGTAACAAAGTCTGTAAACTTTGTACGACCCATAGTACTCCAAGTCCATTGAACAGTCGTAATATCAACAGTACCAGAACTACCTTGACCTTCAGTCATAAAAGACAAAGGAAAACGGTCATCATCCATACCATAATTATAGGTAAGGAAAGAATTAATTTCCACAGGTTTTTGAAGTTGAAGATACGCAATAGATTCTTCATTAGAATATCCTCTATCTTCAAATTTACCCTGCGAAAGAATACGCATTTTATACATAAGATAAAAAATTTAATTAATTGTAACCTAAATCAATATCTACACCTTTAGCATTAGTATTATTGGGTTTATTAATTCTAACTGTACTTGTATTACGTTCTTTAGCTCTAAGTTTAAGTGTATTAACTTTTTCCTTATTAATAGCCATACCAACAAGATTAGAATAATTTCCACCAACAAATTTAAGATATGCACGAAGAACTTCATCATCACGACGACTTTCTATAGTTTCAGATTCTAAATCTCTTTCATAAGCTGATTTACCATCTTTATCTACACGATAAATGTAGTTGAAAAAGTCTTCAGGAGTAACTGAAAGTTTCTGTCCATTTCTATTAATAATAATAGATTCTGGAATTTGATATCCAGCAATGTTTCTACTCTTAATAACATCATGTACCCCATTCCAATACTTTTCGAGACGTTGAATACGTTCATTTTCTTTTTGTTCAGCTTCAGCAGCTAAATTATCACGATATTCTCTATCAGATTCCTGTAAAGAAGAAAGTTCTTCTTTAGCTGTAGCAAGAAGAGTTCCAGAAGATTTAAGATAAGCAATATATCCTTCTACATCACCTTTTTGGTTTCTTTCTTTCCAAGCCGTGCGAATAATAGCTTCTTGTTGCACTTCATTAGTATCATCAACAATAATATTAGAACGGTCAGGAAGTTCTCCAAAACCTTCGAGAGAATTACCATTAGCAATATAATAATTAAGAACATCATTCAGAATAGGATATTTCTGATAGAGAGTGTTAATAGCAGCCTCATAATGTTCTTCTCTTGCAGTATCTATAACAGCATCAACGTATGCTTTAATTCCAGCAGGACTATTTTCAAATTGAATTGGTTTATCATCTTCACCGGTAATTTCTATACCAATAGCTTCTTGAATAGCATCAATAGAAATATTATCCCCTTCGTGCTCATCAACTTTATCAAAAGAATCTATCCATTCTTTAACTTCTTTAGCTTCTTTATAGATATTACCATTCTTATCAATAACATTGCCATTTTCATCTACAGTATAAGTTTCATCACCTACTTCAATGGAAGTTCCAGCTCGCAAAGGTTCATCGGCATTAACACCATTTTTGTCACTCTTATCCTTATCATCTTTTTCTTTACCATCTTTGTTGGTACCATCACCATTTCCATTAGTCTTAGTAGTATCATCAACTTTAGTAGTAGAACCATTAATGTCGTCAACAGCAACTCCATTAGCGTCATGGTCAATGTGTCCATTATCAAGATTTGTAACATTGCCATTTTTGTCATTTACATCACCAGAACCAGCACCATCGCCGTTACCATTCTGATTATAGCCAAAATCTAAATCCATAATGATATTCATTTATTAGTTAAACATCAGTACAAGTATAATAATAATTGAAAATATGAACAATAGAATGATAAAAATAAGGACAATTATAAGTATCAATAGCAATATCATTATATATACTGCTTGGCTTATATTATACAAAATAACTTAATTTCGGCTCATACATGAGCAAATAATATATAAGCGTTCACATTTCATAAGACTATAATTTTCATTCAAATACGGAGCTATAAATAGCTATTATAAACAATAATTTAGCCCTACTCCGATATTAATCAGAATAGGGCTTATAAACATCAGCACCAATAACAACTTATTTTTTAGTCTTAGCTTTAGACTTAGAATCATATCGATTTTTATTCTCTTTAGCAATCTTAAGTTTAGTATCAATATCGTGCATTTTAACTTGTCTATCACGTTCTTTACTAAAAGCATCAAGTATATTACGTTGCCGTTCTACACCTATTTTTTCTTGTTCAACACGAGCACGAGCAGCATTAAGTCTATCAATACCAGCCTCTTTGGCACCTTCGCCAACTTCAGCATTATAACTAATCATATTAGCATCAGCACGAATAAGTTCAATCTGTTGGTCAAGATAACCTTCAAGTTCTTTAGTCTTACGATCTTCTTCAGCTTTAACTTGAATCTTTTGAATCTCAAATTCTTGTTCCATTTGAGCAGTTTGTTGGTCAAGTTGCTTAAGTTGTTCTTCATGAGCATCTTTTTGCTCTTGATATTTTTTAATAAGTTTAGTAATAGTAGCAACATTATCTCCTTCAATAGCCGCAATAGCCATCATATTATCACCATTTTGTGCAGCACTAAAAGCATATTGTTGAAGCTGTCGAAGTTTATCTTGTTCTTTAACAGAATTCTTAGCTTTAATAATATAATCGGCATAAATATGAGAATCAATATCGAGACTAATATATTTAATATTTCCATCAATATCTCTATACGAAGTATCAAGACCATCTATCCAAGCAAGTTTAGTATAATCTAAATCTCTATTATAATCACGTTCTCTCATACAGTCCATCATAAATTCTATAATAACTGTACCCATAGAGCCTCTAATAACAGCTTCTTCTGTAACTCCTTTACCAGCACTATTTGCAATTTCTCCATAACGTTGGGGAGTCATATCTACTTGTTCATTAGCTGCTTGTTTAATATCAGCAAGAAGATTATTAAGTTGACTTAAATAATCTCCTATATTAGATTGCAACATACGAACTTGTTGAGCACGTAACATACCTTGGTCATTAGTATCATCAATATAAAGAACACCATCAGCAATCATTCGATAAATAGTTTCCTCTGGTACTTTACCAAGAAGAGACTTAGCTATAAGTAATACATTAAGTTTATTCTTAGCAAGAACCATCTCACGATGATAAGCAACAATATTATAAAACACTTGATAAGGTGTAACAATATCAACAATACTAAATTTTCCAAAGCCAGGAAAAAGTTCATTTATACCATTATAAGGAAGTTTTCCTCCTCTATTATAAGCGATAGCTCTTGCGCCATATGGATAAATAGCATCATTACGTGTACCAATACGAACACATTCATATACTTGAGGTTCATAAATATATTCAATAGATACATCTCCAACTAAAGGATTAAGTTGATATTCATCATCTTCTATACGAGTATCCATCATACCTATCTCATTAATATAAGTAACAATAGCTCTTCTTATTTCACCTCTCCAAACAACATGCCATACATCATATAAATCTGTATTAGTATCACGCATCATATTAGGAGAACGCTTAAATAATTCTCTATCTTCTTTAGAATACTTTTTACATATATCAGGAAAATAACTTTCATACACATCAAAAGCGAGTTCTACAGGAACATTAGATGAACGTTTAGCATAAAAAGAATTAAGAAATTCTCTTTGCTTATCATCAAGATATTCATCAAATTCATCTACTATTTGTTGATATGTGAGTTTACGACGTTCACAAAACATATCATCGTCTTCACGAAAAATATTATCTGTATTAACAGGAAAAGCATCTCTTGGAGATACTACACGTTTAACTAATTTATTTCCTATAACATCAGTATAAGTATACGCTTCACCAAATGAAACAAAATCAAAATAAGCACGAGCATATAATAAAGTATCTTCAGTTATATCTTTAATAACATTAAGAAGAGCCTGTCCCTGTGCAGAAATATCATCTATATAATTCTCGTTAAACTCTTTAATAAAGGCTTCGACATCAATAGCAGTTTGAGGATTAAATTGCTGAGGGTCATTGCCTCCATTAACCCATTCTTGATAACTTTGTTGAATACGAGCAGCTATTTTTTGTTGTACAATAACTTGTAATTGCTGACGAAGTTTAGCATTACGAGCAAGAACTACTTCTGCATTATTAGCACCAACAACAAAATCATGAGGATTTTTAATATATTCGCTAACATATCTACGAATTATACCTTTCATAAGGTCATAATTACGCATAGTAGCAGGAAAACGAGTATATTGTTCTTTAGTAGCATTATAAGGATTAAGTATCTTTTTATAAAAAGAATCAGGTATTTTACCTTGAATAACACCATATTTAATTTCAAGTTCAGAAGCATCTCGTTGTGCTTGTCCAACTGCAATTATCCAATCAGCGCAAGCAGCATACCAATCGGCATCTTTCTTACGAGAATTAGGAACTCTCTGAACAGGAAAATCATACATTTGAAAATCACTTCTTGCCATATATTTATTATATTAAAACCATTCTCTACTTAAAATATCATTATCATCAAGATTTTCTGGAGTTAAATCTTTACGATGTTCAAGTTCGTCTCCAGCAAGAATATTAAATCCTTTCCATTCAATACCACGAAGTAACATAGAAGACACACGGTCAAAATTACCTTTAGTACTCCATTTCTTTAATTCAAGAATAGTTTGATAGTCATAAATACGATGAAAGTTCCTAATAGGATTTCCTTGTTCATCTTTACCAATTTCTTCATAAAGAAATTCTTTTGTTAATCGAACACAATCAAGTTTATGTTGTTCACCACTAATATTAAATCCATAAGTAGAATTAACTTTGCCCTTAAAGGAAGGGTCCCAAACATAAAGAGGTTCACAAGCTAAATATTGAAGACCATTCCATTTACGAAAGTTAGAAACAGTTTCACCACGATTAGTTTCAACATTAGTAGTTCCAACACAGTTATAATATCGGGCTAATAAATAACATATTCTATCAGCTTCCTCCAAAGTATCAGGACGACCATAATAAGTACAAACAAGTTTTTGTTTAAATCCATTAAGATAATGGGGATTCATCCATACTTGAATAGAATTATGAGAATGCTTATTAGTAATTTCATCTTTATCTTTATTAACACCAACAGGGTCATAAGTAATACTATATAATCCTTGAGGTATTTGCCTAATAGTTTTTCCATTAGGTAAACTAATTTCTTCATATTCAGGAGCAAACCAACGTCTAATACACCCATGAGGGTCTTCATGTCCTCTACGTGGTACACCTAATATATAATCATAAACTTTTTTACCTTCAGAATGAAGACGAGCATTAGTTTTAAATACAACTTTATTAGTATCATCAAGTTCAAGCATCCCATCTACATAAAAATGCAAATCGCTATCAACTCTAAGTCTGTCTTCCCACGCTGTAAGTTCTTCAGAACTAAATATATTTTCAGAAGCACTACTAAATGATTCAGCAGGAAAATTAGCATATTGACCAAGATAATTAATATAATCAGAATATTTCTTAACAGTTTCTTTCTTTTTAATTCTTTCTCTACGAGATATTTCAAGACCTATTGCTATATTACTATTACCATCTTTATCCACTCCTTTAATCCCATTAATCTCTCCTTGAAGACCCCAACAATAAGGTTTAAAGAAACCACAAGTTTCATTACGACAATCTCTATCCCAAACGTTTTCAAAAGGCATAAAATTAAAACCTTTAACATCATAGAAATTCTGTTCAAAAACTTGCATATTGCCTGATGTAGCAGTACCCCAAGCGCAAAGCATACCAGTAGTATAAGCACCAGTTCTCATAGCTGGTTCAGTAACATTCATAAAATCATCAAAGTTATCCATAGTAGAAACCTCTTCTACTTTAACTTTAACAGCATCTTTACCAATAGCACAATCTGGATTATTAGCAGCAGAAACGCTAATAAGCGCAGAACGCCATGATTTATCAGCTTCAACTCCAGAAGGAAGTTTATATCCAAGACGAAAATCAGATTTAACAGTAGACATAATTCCTCTAACGAATGGAGTATTTTCTTCATAAAATTTTAAATCATTAACAGCAAAATCTGTAAGACCTCCAGTTTGAGTTAGATACTTTTTATCAACAGCTACATGGATAACTACTTTACGACTTTCGCAATTAACAGCATTAGCGCTATCTGCTGCCATCATATAAGAAAAACCACCACGACGAGTTTTATCAATAAGTAAATGAAAACCATTCTTCTCTGCAAATTCCATCACATGAAACATCCAGAATTGCGAATCAAAGAATTTTGGAAAATCATAATATTTTTTAGCAGTAGCAGTCTTACCATGTTGAATAGTAGATTCATTAAGCTGTTCTATACGAATATAATTAAGAAAATTATAATGACTTCCTGTGATACGAACATTATGAATAGTTCCTTTTGGGTCTCTAAGACATGGAGCAGTAAATCCATTTTTACGTCTATATTGCTCTCTTTTACGAAATTGACGATGAGGAATAGAATCTACTTTATACGAAGTATAACTACCTTTATGAGTTCTAAAATAATCAGCTTGTTCATAAAAAAGTTCAGTATTAACAAAACTCCATCCTGGACGAATATTCATAAGAAAACCACCGCTATTACCAATAAGAAATAAATCATCATCGTCAACATAACCTGCATCTTTAGCATGTTGATAATGTGATTTATCTTCATTAATAAAATCAAGAAAAGGATAATTGTCCATAATATATTATTTAATAATTAAACCAATAACTAAACCAGCAATAATACCACCAGCACTATAAGTAATAATTTTATTACGTTTCTTTTCTTTATTAAGTGTTTCATTAATAGATTTATTTAAATCATTAACTAAATGTACTCTATTTTGAAAATTAACAATAATACTATTTTGTTCTATAATATATTTATCTTTTAATTTAATAATAGAATCTTGTTCATTATTAATCTTAATAAGATATTTACGTTCAATAAGTTTAACATTAGCTTGTTTAATCAGTTTTATAGGGATAATAGCAATAGTCGTATCAGCTTTTAAATACTCCCCCGTAGAGGGATAATTATTATCATTCTGAGCCTGCAAGCTCTTTAAACTGCTTAATAGCATCACTATCATTAGCATTAATAGCTTGTTCCATCTCATAAGCAATTTTCTTTTTAAGTTCTACAATAACAGAATCTTTTTTAATAATATTATATTCAATAGAATCAAGTGTAACTTTATTATATATTGTATCAGATATTACTATTTTATTTATAGTATCAGTTCTATTTTGTTGCCAAACACCACCAAATACAAAAGATAATATACATAAAACAATAATAAAACATATTTTATTTATCTTTTCCATATTGCATAAGATTATGTTTAAGTTCATCACTCCATTTACCAGTAACAGTCATCATAAGAACATTTTGAGCAATACTAATAGCAGTAGAAACTCCACAATTAACACAAGTATCAAATAATTGATGAGCAATATCTTGACTTGGAATGTCATCAAGTTCTAAAACATCCCAATATTTTTGTTTATATAAACTTTTAGCACTATTAGTTAAATAAACATTTTGTTTTAAACGAGTAGTAATATTTTTAATACCATTTTCTTTTTCTTTATCGATATATTTCCAGCCATCCCATTTAGGATTATTTTTACGACTTATACCAAGATAAGTTTCCCCTCCATAATCATCAGGGTCATTAATATATCCTCCCTCTGCTAATATAAGTTTATCAAATTCTATATTAAACTTAGCCATAACTTAAATATAATTTTTATAAGGATTAATTGTATGATTAAATAGTTCAATAGCTTCATTTTTAATAAATTCAAGTTCCTCTTCATCATCAGCAGAAGCAATCCATGATTTAATAGGAACATATCTGCTCATTATAATACCTTTTACTTTTATTTGTAAAACATAAGAAGTAGTAACATGTTCAAGTTGCTCAATTTCATTAAACACATTTCTACGTTCAATATAATTTTCTCTTTTAATAACTCTAAGATAAGCATCATTTGTTGCTCCATCTTTAACAATTGTGTCTACTAACATAATATTATTCTTTTAAAGTTCTATATATCCAACCTCTTAAATATTTTAAATTATTTTTCTTACCAGCAATATCAGTATAATATTTAACTCTACCAAGCTTATATTTAGCAATAAATAAATCTTCTCCAAGACTATCTTTAATCATATTAAGACTATCCTGAAGAAGATTACATTTATGTTCAAGAGCAATAATTTGTTCTCTGTCAGCAACAGTAACAGTATCAGTTACTGTTACATATATAACTTCCTTTACGGGGGAAGTGCCGCAAGCAGTTACGGCAAACGCGATTATTATTAACAATAACTTTTTCATATTAATCAAATAAACTTTTACTTTGAACACGAGTAGCAGCAACAATTTTTCGTCTATCAGAAAGAATACTCATAACCTCATGTTTCAAATATTTCATTTTATGTAAAGTAACTTTTTCAACAGGATTCTTTTTAACATGATATAAGCCATCAGGAAATCTTTTAGGCATACCATATTCATTAAGAACAAAATCAGAATCAATATGACAAAGCCAAAGACCAGCATTAGGAATGCCTAAAATAGTTTCCACCATAAAAGCATATACAGACAACTGCAAATTATAGATACTACCATTACAATTAGGAAGATTCCCAACAGGTGGAAGAAGAAACTCTCTTTTAGGAATCCAAACATCTGTTTGTTGAGCAGGTTTTTGACTTTTATCTTTTTTATAATATCCAGCTTCAAATTTAAGTCCTCCTCTATTAGTTTTCCAATCACCAATAACAAATTTGTCGTCACGAATACAAAGTACATCAATAGTTCCAGACAATAAATAATCTATTAGAAATGCTCCAATTTCAGCATAAATCTTATATCCAGCACTTGCATAATATCCAAGAATTTCATAAATTTTAGGATATTTATTTTCAGTAAGTTCAACAAATTCATTAATTTTAAGTTCTTTGACATTAATATTAATATTAGGAAGGTCAGCTATAGTAATCATTTCACCATTTGGTTTAATCATGTGTTTAACTGCTTCTTTAAACATAGATGAACCTTTTATACCATCTTCAAGACCATTATGAGTTTTTGTACCTCTAGAACACGCTTCATCAGTAATATCCTGCCATTGTTGAGCAAGACGTTTTTCACTAATACCAAGTTCTTTAGATTTCTTTTTAAGCCAATAGTCTTTATCAAACTTAGGTTTATAATCGTGAAGAAGAGTAGTAGTAGACTTATATTCATTACCAAAAGTATCGTTATACTTATGACCTTCTTCTTTAAATATAAGTCTAACATCATTATATCGAGTATCTCTAAGTGTAAGCATAATTATAATATATTTAAATTATTCGTCAGCGTCCATTGAACTAAGAATTTGTTTACCACCACGAGCAAGTTGCTCTTCTTCTTCATTACGAAGATTTTCATAAGCAGTGCCAAGAGCTTTAGTCAAAGCAGGTATTTCAGTAATACGTTTACTAACAGCATCCATCATCGTAAGAATAGGAGTAATATCTTCATCAGATAAAGCTCCACTAAGTTTTCTATTAAGTTGGTCATTAATACGAACAGCAGCAATAGAAACAAGATGAATAGACTTTTGTAAAGCTTCAAGAGCAACACCAGCTTCAGTTATATTTGACACATAATACTTATCTATAAGTTTTTTAACTAAAGCATCTGGAACATAATCTTTAGGCAAATTAAAATTATCAATAGCCATTTTAAGACTTTCAGCATCACTAAGACCTTGTTGCTTTGCAGGACTTTTAGGGTCTCCAAGATAATATATAATACCAGCCTCAGCTATATATTTTCTTTTGTCTTTAGTAGTATCACGTTGCCAAAGTAAAGCAACATCTTTATCTTGTAATTGACGAATAGTAGGAGCTTGCGGCATACCTGTATCATCTATCGTCAGCATCTTTTCTATCACTACATTGTTCACCATAAACATTAATATATTTATTTATAAAACGAGAATAACTTCCTTTAAAAAATAAATTATGATTTATAGTATAAGTAAATTGATTTACAGCATTAGGGCTTTTAGCAATAATTTTCTTATCAATAAGTTCTTTAATATATTTATAAATATTAGATTTATGAGGTTCGTTAATAATTTCCCCAACTAAATCATGTGTTAGTATTATATAATTAGAATTAATTATTATATTTTGTTTAATATATCTAAATAGCATAAATGCTTTCTTAGATAATCCATGAATAATTTCATCATAATCATCAGAAGCAGTAAAATAAGAATGTCTATCATATACTTTAGCAGGTATATATTTAACAGCTTCATCAGCTGCGTCTATATATTGCATTTCAACATTAGTCATTGTTCTATTTATTTTAAAAACAGTAGATTCAATAAGAATATCATTATCAATAGTATTCTTTTTAACAGCTATATTATAATTCTCAATAGTTCTTCTTGCCATATCTATATAATCATTAGTATGCTAACAAAAGTAATAAAAATTTATATGACTATTGCATACAAGAGTGATAAATATTTATATGACTTTTGCAAAGCTAATATATTAATAATCAATTAATTAAATAAGTCTATATAATATATTATTTATTTTTACTGCTACTTTCTGCATCTTTAAGTTTAGTATAATGTTCTTCCCATTCTTGAGAATAAGGTACTTCTTTAAGCCAATATATAGACATAATAAATAATTCAGCATAAGCTCTACCACATTTTTTAAATAAAGCCTCATATTTCTTTTTATTATTACTTCTAATACGTTTAAATATTAGTTTACGTCTATCTTCCTCAGCTTGCTGTTGTTTTAAATCAATAACATAACTACGAACATGTTCTTTATATTGTTCCTTTGTTAGACTTTTTCTAACAGCACTAAGATGTAATTTAGCATCACGTAACTTACGTTTAACAGGATCAATACGAAGACAACCAATAAAAGGTATTTGAGCAACTTTCATAGAACGAATAGTATCAGATGCTGTCTTTTCAAGATTACTTATAATAGAATCACAAAGAAGACGTTCTTCTTCACTTTCAAAATCAAGCTCGTTTAGAATATCATCTTTAGTTTTAGATATAATGACATATTCAATATCAGCTTCATTTAATTGTTCGTTAATACTATTTTCCATATTGTAAATTATAATAAGAGCAGTAATAGCAATAATGGCTCCGCCTTTGGCTCCGCCGTCTTTAAATAATTCCCCGTAGAGGGACAATCATTAGCTATCACTGCTCTATTATTAATTTTTCTATATTAATTAATATTCTTATGTTGAACAACAAACGGGTCAATTCCATTAAAGAACATAGGAATAGCAGCCGAAATATCATTAACAGGAATTATTTTAAATTCAAGTATAATAATATTAGAAGATTTAGCTGCAATAAGTTTGTTATTAATGTTAACATCAATAATTTTTTTAGTAACAATAGCTTTAACTAATTCAGAATCACTATTAAAATAATTACGAGCAGCAGTAGAAGATATAGAACATTTAAGATTAAGATGAACACCTCTTTCAAGAGAGCTTCTATCTATAATAAGTTTATCTCCTACATTAGCATTAATCTCTTCTGAATCAGCTTTGCTAATCTTACACATAATAGGAGTAACAGCAACATTAGTATTTTTATTGCTATTCATAGCAGCACAAAAGTCAAATACTTTAGTATCAAAAGCTAAAGCAACAATACAATAATGTTTAGGCAATTTAACTCCCTCAGAAATTGCAGCTAAAATCTCAGGAGTAAGTTCTTTAATAGAAGTAGGAAAATTAATTCCATAAGACTTCTTTTCACTTTTAATTTCAATCATAGATTTAATCTTTTAAACAGTTATACAATCATTAATTGTTTAAATAATAACTTAAGCATTAGTAGAACGTTTAGTACCATAACCAGCACCACCTACTTTAAGAGAAATAATTTTGTTCATAATAAAATGTTTTAAAAGTTTAATATGAACACTAATATAATAAGCATAAGTATAAACACCAAATACATAATGAACAATAGCACTATTATAACATATACTGTCTTACTTTATGTCGAGTGT
>NFZD01004689.1_pt1 | contig 22893 bp, 44 predicted proteins | sample 1095381 | NCBI WGS metagenome assembly NFZD01 (sample SAMN03609891, study PRJNA323583) | gut metagenome | isolation source: feces | host: Rattus norvegicus | place: Denmark: Riget | collected 2013 | reverse complement strand
AAGAACAAACTAAAAGCAAAAGAATATGACACGAAACGAATTACAGGCAATGGCAGACAGCCGCCGCAAGCATGGCAACCACCCCGCAAGCGACCCCGCGTTAATGGTTCTTCTCCTTATGGAAACCGAAGAACACTCAAACAACTATTGCGCCGCGTTGCGTGAAGTCCTGAACGCATTCCCCGTGGTTAACCGTGAAGAGCTGGAAACAGAGTTAGACCGCTTCATTTAACCCCAATTTCCGCCTTTGTCCATCAGTGGTGTAAATTATCATTTGATGGAGCAAAGTGGCTCAGAAACGAAATAAACAAGCAAAAAACGATAAAGATATGACACGACCAATAATAAAATCATTCGGCAGCGTTAACCGCCTTTATAAAAAGGGCGTGAACATCTGCAAAGGGTGTGAGCGCGAAAACTTCGGAAGCTGCACTATTGCACACCTTGGCATCTGCGACGAACAAGCCGCCAAACATATTCAGGCAATCAAGAAAGTAACAACCTACAATAATTAACCGCCTCCGGGCACAACTGAAAAGAAGATGAGAACAAAGAGCAAAGGCGATTTAAACGCACAAATAGAACGAATCCGCAAAATATTCTATACTCTCCCAAATTGGGAGCAAGATCCGAAAATCAGCCGTATGGTATTGGCCGAAGAAATTTGCGAGCGATACCACAACAATATAAATAACTATCTGGGCGAATATGACGAACAGAACGACGAGGCGGAATTTTACCGCCGCTATGACCTGCAACTCCCTGCCTCAATCTACACAAAGCAAGTCTAACCCCTAAAACCCACCAGCCCAATGAACGAAATAGTTAGCCTTATATGGATGACACATCCGACAGCCCTAAACGACGCGATAACGGCAGCACGCGAAGAATCCCCCGAAGATGCCGAGTATGAATTTAGTTACCTTTTCGGCGCGATTCTCAATGATGACACTTTCAACGGGTATTCCCCCGAAGAAATTCAGGCGGCGATCGCCGAGGCGATAAATGAATATTAACCCCTAAAAACATACTGACATGATTATTATTTGTGTATTATGTGTTATTGCTTGTTTGGTCAAGCTCTAAAGGATGGAAGTAATATAAAATAGGCAACCGCAAATAAATACCAAAGAAATGAAGAAGTACACTAAATCGGATTTTGTAGCAAAGGCGATAGCTGTGCATGGTAATAGGTACGATTATAGTTGCACCGAGTACACCAACAGCATAAGCAAAGTTACAATTATGTGCCCAAAGCATGGAACATTTGAACAACTTGCTTCGGCTCATTTGAGAGGGCAAGGATGCCCTAAATGCTTCGATGAAAGACGCTGGGAAAATCGCAGACTTCCGTTCGATGCTCTCATTGAAGCGGCAAAACGAGTCCACGGCGATAAATATGATTATTCGCGAGTTGTTTCAGCAAATACAAAAACCAAAGTGGAAATTATATGCCCGTATCACGGTGTATTTCGCCAAGCAATGAACTCCCACATATATAACGGGCAGGGATGCCCAAAATGTTTTGCTGACGCTACCCGAAAACGCAAAACAAGAACCCAAGAAGAATTTTTGCGACTTGCCAAAGAAGCGCATGGGGACACCTACGACTATTCTAAAGCTGTATATGTCAGTGGGCATAGTAAAGTTTGCATTATCTGTCGTAAACATGGCGAATTTTGGCAAGAGGCGGAATGCCATATCTCTGGGCAGGGTTGCCCGGCTTGTCTTGAAAGCGCAGGCGAGCAACTAATAAGAAACACCTTATTGGAAAACGGCGTCATGTTTGAATCGCAAAAACGCTATCCCGACTGGTTGGGAAAACAATCTCTTGATTTCTTTTTGCCCGACTTCAATATTGGCATAGAGCATCAAGGAAAACAGCATTATACACCCGTAAAGCATTGGGGAAACTTCAACGTAATACATTCTAAAGATTTACGAAAACAAAGGCTATGCGCCGAGCATGGAATAACAATCCTGTATCTCTGCACATCAGATGTTTGCAACTTTCCCAAAGAAAATTGGGAGTGGATGCAGCCCAATTTATTCACAGACATAAAGGACATATTGAGATACATTCAACATTTACAGTAACCACCATCCCGGCGAGGGAGAACCACAGCGGAGCGACACTGCCGCCGGGAGCAATCAAGAACAAATAAAATATAAGGATATGAGACAATTAAAAGTGAGTGCGGCGTATTGGGACAGTCTGAACGCCGCAGGACAAAAGGTATTGTGTGATTTGGCGTACAAATATGGCGTGCAATACACCAAGCGCATCATTACGCTTGCAAACAAGTATTTCCCGGCATTTACAGACATTGCGCCGCTTGCGTATTATAAGCCGGACTTACCGCTAATTTTTACAAACGGAGTGTTTATTGCAATACGTGACGGCGAGATTATGGGTACAATACATAAAATTAGCGGTATCGGCATAACCGAGCGAGTGAGCCGCCGCGAAAACGGCAAATATGTGGAGATATGGAATAACTGGAAATAACTAATAAAATCATAGAAATATGGAAACAAACGAAAAAAAGGTGATGGATGCAATAGAAACCTCTACCTTGAAAGTGTCTTATAAAATGAAACGTGCACTTTTGCGCATAGCAAAAAGAAAAACGCCGATTGACCGTATCGATTTTTTCATAGAAACGATGCAAGTAAACCGACACGGCAAAGGCTATGCCGATGGCGCAGAGGTGTTCTATAAATACACCGCACCGAATAACCATTCCGTAATAAGCATTGATGGTGAAATCTGGTTATAACAAAAGCTCCGAAATTCAACGGGAACCGCCGAGCTGACGGCATAATATTGGGAGGAGGAACAGAATTTTTAACCAACAGGGCGCAAACCCTGTATAAAACAGAATACAATGGAACAACCATCACGATACATTTACATCCGCTGCTCCACGGAGCATCAGGACTACATGCAGCAGATGCACACGGTTCAGGGGTACTTTGCCCGTATCGGAATAGGACAGGACACAATCACGGCGATATACAGCGAGAAAGTGTCAGGAACGGTCAAGCACACAGAAAGGAAGCTCGCCACCTTGCTTGAAAAATGCAAAAGCGGAGATTACATCTATGTGTCAGAGCTTTCACGCCTCGGCAGAAGCATGAGCGATCTTTTCGCCATCGTCACAGAGGCGAGCGAGCTGAATATAACAATAATACAATGCAAGGACGGCAGCGCGATAGAGAACACGTCCATCAGCGGCAAAGCCTTGCTTTTCGCCCTCGGACTCGCCGCCGAGATAGAGGTAGCCAACACGCGCCAGCGCACGCAGGCGGCAATAGATGCCATACAGGCAAAGATAGCACGCGGCGAGGAGCACATCAGCAAGACGGGCAATGTATGCACCCACCTCGGGCGTGAGAAGGGATGCGACACCAACGCCGCGCGTGCGGCAAGCATAGAGACGAAGAAACGCCGCGCTGTGGAGTGGCGGGAGAATAATGTAGGCTACAACGCCGTGCGCCGATGGGTGTACGCTGGTCAGACTGACGAGTGGATATTGGACGAGTTCCACCAGCAGCACAAAGCGCAGCCTGAGCAGTACTGCACGCCGACAGGGGGCGACCTGTCACTGCCGACACTGAAAAAATGGAAAAGAGAATACAGACTTTTAAAATGAAAATCAATTATGGCAATAATAATAATGATTATCTGTGCCATCGCTTGGGCAGTTGAGGCACTTAAAGACGGCGCAAATGTGAAATAATAGCCATGGTTTTTGGAAATATTTTGGTGAATGACTAAAAAGTCGCAAAATATTTTGGTAGTTTACAAAATCATTTGTATCTTTGCACTCGAAAGATACCCGTAGCGGACAGTTGTAGAAATTTTCGCAGCCGATGACACGGCGGGACACGAGTCCCTGATAAGATTAGTTGCCGCAAGCCAGCAGGGAAATCCTGCTGGCACGGGTTTTTAAAAAATTAAGGATTATGGAAAATAAGGAATTGAAGATTAGTGCCGAGAATGCACTTACAGCGTACAAGAACGCAGATGCCAATGGCAGAGAACTTTTAGAAAACCTTTTCGGCAAGGAAGTCTTTGCGAACGTGATGGAGCGAGTGAAGACATTCGAGGATGCCTGCCGTGAGTTGGGTGAGAATCACCCCTTGGTGAAGAGTTATGAGGCTCTTTGCAGCGTTGACACTGATAACAACATAGAAGCTTATGCAAAGCTCCGCATTATCTGTGCCGCTCTTAATGAGGGGTGGAAGCCGCAATTCACAAAAGACGAATATCGTTATTATCCTTGGTTCTATTTGTTTACTCAAGATGAATTGGACAGTATGAGCGATGACGAAAGAAAAGGGCTGTGGTTTGTCGGCGGTACCTCGAACTCCGGTGCGTCTTGCGGTCTCGCCTCTTCGTCCTCGAACGACGCTTGGTCGTACTCGTACGCGAGCATCTCGGCTCGCCTTGCTCTAAAGAGAGAGGAGCTGGCAAGGTACTGCGGCGAGCAGTTCATTAGAATTTGGGCTGATTATTTACTTATATGAAATATGCGGGAAATTAGAGTATTTGAAGCCTTCGCCGGCTACGGAAGCACAGCGATAGCGATGAAGCGGCTGCAAAAGATGTTCCCCGACGAAGTGGGATTTGAATTTGTCGGTATATCAGAAATAGAACCTGCGGCCATAAAAGCGTATGTGGCTGTACACGGCAATACGCCTAACTATGGCGATATATGCAAAATAGACTGGTCGCAAGTCCCCGACTTTGATTTGTTCACATGGTCCAGCCCTTGTCAGGACTTCTCTCAGGCCGGTAAACAAGCCGGGGCGGCCGAGGGCAGCGGAACGCGCTCATCCCTCCTTTGGGAGTGCTTTAGGGCATTTGAGGCAAAGCGACCCAAGTATCTGCTATTTGAAAATGTAGCTGCGGTAGTGTCTAAAAAGTTCAAGCCGATGTTTCTGCAAGTTGTGGATAGGCTTGACAAGTTAGGCTACACCTCTTTATATCAGTTGATAAATTCCAAGGATATGGGAGTTCCACAGAACCGGCTCCGCGTGTTTATGGTTTCCATTCTCCGCACCGAGGACGACACAAATCCGACCTACAACTTTCCTGCGCCAATTCCTTTGACGAAGTGCGTGGAAGACTACATGGATCCGGCGGAAGAAATCGGCGATGAGTATTTTATCAGTCAAGACCGCGTGACGGACAAAGTGTTGTCGGATATTTTAGACCAACCAAACGTCCGCGCCGAAATGGAGGAACTTTATCATGAGGAATGGAAAGAAACAAGTGCCCATTAACCTGCAATCGGGGGGGGGGCGATTACAATCACATGCAACCTTGCCAAGCAGGCGTATGCAACATTCTGCCGCCGAGGACTTGCAGGCATAAAACCGCATTCATAGTGATAGATGAAACAGATACCGATAAACCTCATTGGCGGTCTATGCCTCACACTGATGAGCCGGGCCTTTGAGAAAGCAAGGGTTGAATACTTCTTGGGTCAAGGCAGAGTATGGGCTTATCCGGCAATTTTATTGATAACAGATGATAACAAAAAGCAAGCACGTTGAAGCGGTAATCCGCAAGCATTGGAGAGAATTAATAGGCGGGGGGGCGTAATGTGGATAGATGCTTACAACAATGCAGTCCACAAGCAATGTTCGACAACTATAACAACAAGGATTGATGCCGCCAACCTATGGTTCATAAACGACCCTCGGAGCAAAAGAGGTATAAAGAATGAATAGACTAATTCAAGTAGCGCAAATTTACGACCGAGAGACCAACCCGATGAACGGCAGGGTATATTATCCCAAAGGGATATGTCCATGTCTCAGGACGCCAACGGGGGGGGTATCGGAAGTGTTGATATTGATAATAGATGAAGAAGATAATCAAAGTGCTGGGGGTGTCCGTACATCCTATAAGCCATAAGCATGAGAGAGTGACAGTCAAAAAAATCTCTCCTGCACTTAGGGCTACCGACGGAAAATGCCCGCATTGTTTTTATTTAATCACACAATGGGAAAAACAAGAAAAAGATATGTGTTAGGCCGGACGAATGGGAGGGGTAAAGGAATAAATGGCACATTGTGCTTTCATGTCAATACCTATTTCGGATGTGTGACGGCAAACAAGTTTACAAATAGAGAAACATGGATAGTAGAAATAGAGCCGAAGCGATAAAATTCAAGCTGATGCCGGACGGTCATACAAGGGCGTTTCAGTCGAATACTCCCGACCTCAGAGGAATAAGCGAGTTGCGGATTTACCCCCCCCCATTTATACAGTCCGACAATAACCGTGGCGCATGCGCCTAAACTACTGATAACAGATGAACGAATCCACAAAACTCTTAGACACGCCATATTATAGGGCAATAGCCGACAGCGGGATTAGACTTCCTTCCGTATTGCAACTTATCCGCAAGGATGCTACACGCATCGAAAAACCTACGGACAAGACCATGTGGCGCAAGTTGTTCTTAGCTCCTTGGCCAGACGGATGCTGCAATACAATAGATACTTCTCCCGAATCAAACCTCATAATGATATGGACACAAGTTTTCAACGCAAGGAAAATTCGCAAGAATGGTTTACCCCCCCACATATCATAAAGACGCTCGGAATATTCGACTTGGACCCGTGCGCTCCGTCTCAGGATTTCTACACCGCAACCCGTTGCTACACAAAAGAAATGGACGGTCTTTCTTTGCCATGGAGCGGAAGAGTCTGGCTTAATCCTCCGTACAAGAACCCTCTGATAGGAAAATTCATTGACAGGATGATTGCACACGGTGACGGTGTGGCCTTAATATTCAACCGCATGGACACGGCACTTTGGCATGATAAGATATTCCCCTCCGCAACGGCTATGCTGATAATTCGAGGGAGAATCCGCTTTTTTAGACCAGACGGAACGGAGGGCGATTCGGCAGGTTGTGGTTCTGTGCTCGTCGCTTGGGGCGAAGGCAACGCCGCCGTCTTAAAAGACTGTGGTATAAACGGGGAATACATCTATCTGAATGGAAAGAAGATACATAGTCGCCAAGCGCAGAAGCGAGCAGGGCAAACTGATACGCAGATAATACAAGAATGACATCGGAGTGCCGTATTCGCTGACCAAAGGGCATACACTCATGCTTGATGGTTATTCCAATGCCATAACGACATTTTGTGAGCTTGACAACCAAATTTTAGAACTTAAAGACAACGAAAATATGGATAAATTAGTTTACCACGAACACCCGACAAAGGAGCAGTTACTTGAATACTTTTCACAGAGGATTCGGGTGAGGAAAATGACACCGAGGGAGGCATTCAGACTGATGGATGTGGATGATGCAGACATTGACAAGATGATGAATGCAACCGAAACCGTCACATTGAAAAATGGCACGACAAAGACAAAGAAAGCGATAAGCAAGACCGCTTGCTACAAACTTGCTGGAAATAGCATAGTCGTCAATTGTCTTTACCACATCTTCCGTACAATGTTCATCCCCAACCAGCCCGAGAACAACCAGCCAAAGCAACTAACATTATTTTGATATGGACAAATTGATTAAGAGTATCCGCACCTCCACTCCCAACACCTTGCACAAGGCATACGAGACTGTCTGCGAGACCTACAAGCAACGCCTTTGCGAACAGCTGGATGTCACTGATGCCTATTGGATAGGGGATGAAGTAGGCTGTTGTTTGGATATAAACGGGTATTATGTCATTGATATGCCGGAGATAGTCCTGCTTGTGGACAACTGCATCGGATATGAAGAGTTTGACGAGTGGTATAGCCAATGGACGGATTTTGAGAGAGAGAGTAGGATAAACTTGCGCTCCTGGATAATGGGGGCGAGACCGGAGATGTTTAAGGAGAAAAAGAAAAGACAAAAGAGGAATACAAAGAACGCCTAAAGCAAATGGATCAGTAAAAAATCGTGGAACGTACAGTTTATTGATCCCGACTATGAAAGGAATACTTTAGAGCTTGAACTAAAATGATATGATACACGAATATACCTTTGAACGTTACGACACGTTTACGGAACTTATGAGAATGCACAGGCGTTGTGCGAGAAATCAGATTATGTACCCTATATGTAATTGGAGGAGATAGTATGACACGAGAAGAAGAAATAGAGAAAGCAGCAATAGAAACAAGATGTGCTGTTGCAACATCAGTATCAGGAGATAATTATACTTCTATTGATTGCTTACCTTTCATCGAAGGGAAATTATCCTACGATGAACTTATAGAGAATGCCTTTATCAAAGGTGCGGAATGGGCAGACAAGCATCCTGAATTACATTGGATAGATGTAAAAGACGATTTACCTTATAATCATTATCAGTTAATGGTTACAAAATATGCTACCGTAAATGTCTTTGTCCTTAGAAAAGGAGGAAGTGCAGGAGTAAACAGTATGATAAATATAAATGGAAAATGGGAATGGGAAGATTGGAGAGAAACCTATACGCATTGGATGCCTATTCCTTCTGTTTAATAATACATATAATTTTTGCTTCGGGAAAGGCTGGGAGAGTTGTATAAGGACATACAATATAGATAAATGAGCATATCTTAATGATTTAATAAACTTGTAATTATGAAAGTAAAAGTAACAATAGAGATGGAGGAAGAGGAATGAAACTGCAAGAATATAGCACAGAAGAACTTAAAGCCGAACTTAAACGTAGGGCAGAAGCAAAAAGAGTCAAGCAACAATCTGTAAACCGTTGCCGAATGTGCAAGCATTGGGGAGAGATTAACTATTGGGGAAAGCCGACTGACGAAAACACGATATTTGGTTTTACGAGATATTGTACTTTTTATATAACAAAAACAGGAAAATACAGAGGTCATCCAGGCTCTGCATTGGCATGCTGCCATTTTGAAAATAAGGATGAATAGAACATATAACAGATAAAAATATGGAACAAAAGAAAATTGTCCTCCCCAAAGGCTGGGAGATTGATAAGGTTGAGGGTAATGAGATTATCCTCAAAGAGATTAAGAAAGAGCTTCCTAAGACGTGGGAAGGGTGCGCAAAAATAATTAGAGGTGCGGAAAATATTAGTGTATATGGAATAATTTCAGAATTTGAAAGTATTGGTATAGCTACTTCTTCTAAATCATTTATTCCTAAAGGTCTTGGTAAACCTATGCTTGCGCTCATGCAACTTCTTGTTTGCAGAGAAGTGTATAGACAAGGCTGGAAACCAGATTGGGATGATAGTACCAATAAATATTGTATTATCATAACGTATAATATTCCAACAAAATATAAAGCAATAAATTATAATAGAATATTATCTTTCCAATCAGAAGAAGTTAGAGATGAGTTCTTAGAAAACTTCAAAGACTTGATAGAGGAGGCGAAAGAGCTAATATAGATATGAGCAGATATTATATCACAAGAGACGCATTCGGTGAGCTTGCCATCTTTACACGCTATCCGACAAAGGATATTAAGGAGGGCAGGTGGAAACCTAATTCTGGATTATTCCATAAAGTCAGCAATGTGAATTTTCTTTTCCCCGAAGTGAAGTGGGAAGATGAAGAGCCGAGAATATTAACATTAAAGAATAAAAGCAATGAACAAGAGATTTATTGAAAGAAAAAAAGATGTATACAAAGCGGTAACTGGCTTCATTCTTATCCTGATGCCATCAACATTGGTGCTGTCAGGCGACATCGCATGGACTATCATCGGATTGGTATACAGCTTAGCTTTACAGCAAGCAATCTGTACTCGCAAGGGCAAAAAGTATATAAAGAAAGTCATGGAATCAATAAACAGGATATGAATATGGAAAAGTCAGAAATATACATAAAGGTTCTGTCAGCCGTTGCGGAGGTCTACGAAGTTGCGGGAAGCGAAATCGAACACAAGTCCAGGAATCATCAAGTATGCAATGCCAGACACATGCTTCATCTGGTCTTGCAGAATCATTGCGGATTCAGCACGCAAGACCTTTTGGAGCACGCTCACACGAGAAACACTTACGGGAGAATCTGCATGCAGCAGAGGATTAAAAAAGATCCTTATGCCGCGATGAATTACAGGATGATAGTTAACATATTAAATGAATCAATGTCATGACGAGCTTAATAACAGTAGTAACTGCAATATTCATCGCGGTATACCTTCTATTCGTTGATGGCAATAAAGACAGGAGATGATGGAAACAAAGAAATGCAAAGAATGCGGCAGGGAGTTGTCAATAGATAACTACTCTATGTCCAGATGGGGCAAAAGATATGACGTGTGCAAAGAATGCGTCAAAGAGAAAAGAGCGGACACACGCTATATGAAAAAGTTAGGGACACAAGTGCCCCAAAACGCACATTCGTACTCCGACCCCGATTTTGACGGCAAACAGCCTGTTGAGGTGTTGCAGTTGATGAAGCGTGCGAAGATGTGGCTGGAGGCGAAAGGGTACAGCATTACGCTCAAAGGCACGTATACGCAGGTAAGGGAGGTTAAATTTTAAGAATATTATGCGAATAGAAGAAGCTGTCAAAGTCCTGCATGAATTGCAGAAGTACAGGCGCGACCCTCACGTGCCATCCAAGTACCCCATGCCGAAGCCGAAGAAGATTGGCGAGGCTATCGACTGCGCCATACATAACCTGCGGACGTGCGTGCAGGTCAGCCGTGTTGTGGAGGCATACGAGGATATGAACGAGAGTATTAAGGAAGTTAAACCGTTTTAATAAGTATAATCATGACACAGGAGCAATACAACAGAGCCGTGGAGATAAATAATCGAATTGAAGCCTTAGAAGAAGTAAAGAAAGAAATTAAAGGTGAGTCAACTCACAAGTTGTCCTATTTGTATAAGAACGATGGCTTTAATTCAGATTTCAAGCCTTGCAATGATTGGACTCTGCGAAATCTTGGCGAAATCCTCGACCGCCACGACCTCATGATACGAGCCGAGATAGACGAGGAGATTGAGAAACTTAAAAAGGAGATAGAGGAGTTATGACAAACGAACAGATTGAAAATGCGGCAAAGCAAGCCATCCATGAGCAATATAGCTGCAATGGGGACTACCCGTGTGTATTTAGGGACGAATGTATGTATCACAACGGTCATAACACATCTTATGACTGTAACGAATGTGGAGCGGACGATTTTTATGATGGCTTTATCGCTGGTGCATCATGGCGCATAAACAGCGTGTGGCATACAATGTATGAAAAGCCTAAGAAAGGACTTACGTTGTGCGTAAATGATAACGGATGTGCAATTATTTGCGGTCCCAATTATTATGAGTTCAAAAATACTGCAAGGGGATTAGGCTTTACACGTTGGGCATACGTGTCCGACCTGCTGCCCGAAGGAAAGGAGGACGGGGAATGACACGAAAAGAACTTGCAAAGAAATCGGTGTTTCTCAAATGCACAAAGTCATTTCAAGACTTCATCAAAGGAGAAAGTTATTGGATAGAGGTGATAAACAATCCCGATAACGACATGTACTGCGTCAGAAGTGATAATCTTTTAGGCAAATATTATCGGTTCTCGGAGAAAGAGTTAAAGGAAAATTTCAAAGATATATAAGCATGAAAGATGTAAAAATTTTCGGAAGCATCGTAGAGGACGAGGCGAGACAGCAAATAGAGAAGCTGGCTAACTATGAGCCTTACAAGGATGCTAAAATCAGAATTATGCCGGACGTTCACGCTGGCAAAGGGTGTACGATAGGCACAACAATGACAATTACAGATGCCATAACGCCAAATTTGGTCGGGGTGGACATTGGTTGTGGGATGTATGTTGTTCCGCTCGGAAAAACAAACCTAATAAACCTTGAAAAGTTTGACAAGGTGGTAAACGAAAAAATACCGAGCGGCTTCAATATCCACGAAACTCCACAGCGCATATTTATGGAATTGAATATGCTCCGTTGCCGTGAGGTTGTTGACTTCGACATGGCACAGCGTTCAATCGGCTCGCTTGGTGGCGGCAACCACTTTATAGAACTGAATGAGGACGAAGATGGTAACAAGTACCTTGTAATTCATTCGGGCAGTCGAAATCTCGGTGTAAGGGTGTGCAACTACTACCAAAAGATAGCGGAAAAGAATTGCAGAAACAGCAATGTGGACAGGAACAAGGTCATTGCTGAACTGAAATCACAAGGGCGTGAAAGTGAAATACAAGATGCCATAAAGGCTTTGAAGCCTAATTGGGCTGATAAGGACTTGGCACATCTGACAGTAGAAGATATGAAAAACTATCTTCACGACATGGATATATGCCAAAGGTATGCGGAACTTAACAGGGAAACGATAGCAGACCTTATCTTGACAGAATTTGACTATGCGACTTGCTATGCCACAGAAACACCGTTTCATACAATACATAACTATATCGAAATATCTTTGGGCAGACATCCGGTATTAAGGAAAGGTGCGGTATCGGCATATAGAGGTCAACGTTTGATTATCCCGATGAATATGCGTGACGGCTCTTTGCTGTGTGTCGGGAAAGGCAATATAGATTGGAACTGCTCGGCACCACATGGCGCAGGACGGCTTATGTCTCGCAAAAAAGCAAAGGAAGCTATTTCAATGGCAGAGTTTGAGAAGTCTATGAGCGAGGTTTATTCTACTTCTGTATGCGATAGCACGCTTGATGAAGCACCACAGGCATACAAGCCCATGCAGTCAATAATAGACGCTATACATGATACGGTTGACATTGTGAAAATAATCAAGCCGATTTATAATTTCAAAGCAAAGAATTGACTATGACACAGAAATTCACCACCCCGTGCTTCATCCGCAAATGGAATAATCCGAATAGTGAGTATCAGACAAACAAAGACGGATTGTTGAAATGTGTCTCATGTGGGGAATGGCTACCTATTGAATATTTCGGCAAGCGAAAAAGCACAAAACGAGGATATAATATGGTTTGTAAAAGATGCAAAGCATCCAAATCATTTATTCTATTGGAATCGGAGATTTTCAAACCATGTGTTGGGTATGAAGAATATGCAGAAGTTTCAAATTTAGGTCGGGTATTAATTAAAGAGCGTTTGTTTGATAATGGCGTTAATAAGTGCTATAAGCCAATGCGTTTAGCTACTATATCAAAAAACAAACATGGGTATGCCACAATAACACTTCATGTTAAAGGGAAAACGGTACGTTTATTGGTTCATCGTTTAGTTGCACAAGCATTTATCCCAAACACACATAATTTGCCATGCGTAAACCACAAAGATGAGAATAAGGTTAATAATTGTGTTTACAATTTGGAATGGTGCGATAGAGAATACAACAACAATTACGGGACTCGTAATGAGCGTATCAGCATAGCTAATAAGGGCAAGTTTACCATTAAAATGAAAAAACATCTTGACAATGTGAAAGAAAATATGAAAACGCCGATAGCTCAATTTGATAAAAATGGCTGTTTTATTCAAGCATTCGAATCTATTAGTGAATCTGAAAGAGCATTGGGCGTTCGTATTGCATATATATTCCACAGAGGCAAAACAGGTGCAAAAGGATTTATATTTAAGCGTATCTCAAAACCTGCGTTTCTCGCCATTGCCGCATTAAGAGAGGATAGCGACTATATGCAATGGTTTACAGATGGAGAATTTTGGGATGTGAATTTTAGGGATGATATACCATTCTGTGAACAGGTTGGCTCTAATGATTTCCATAAGGCAACAGTAGAAGAGATTATGGAACACTTTAAGGATTAACAACTATGTTCAAAACAAAATTCAAAGCAATCAGTCACGATGGCAACTTCATCGTGACTTACAAGAAATGGTACCAGCTATCATGGAAAATGCTGGCAGTGAATAACGACCCGTACCGCTTTCCGAATGAGGATGCAGTGGAGTATATGGTCAAGTGTTTGGAGGAGGCAGGGGTATGATTGACATTAAAACACTCCACATCGGAAGTCATGTATGCGTTGACGGTAAACATGTCCGTATATGCGGCATCACAAAGCGAAAGGTTGGGTATCACGCCACAGGAAAGCCTTGCGGCCATCTTCGGTATGCAAGGTTGAATGAAGTTGAGCCTATTCCGATTACACCCGAATTGCTGGAGGAATTAGGGTTTTCGGTTAAAGAACCGTATATTCGGCTTGAAAACGAAACACAATCTCTTATATCACAGAGCATAGAATTTCGGTATATGTCCAAAATCGGGCATTACGAATTGACATTCCGAAAAAGATATGAATACGCAAACGTTTTTACTTGCCGCTATCTCCACGAAGCGGAGGCGTTTTTGGCATTGCATGGTGTTGAACTTATAAAGGAGTGAATTATGGCAGAAGCATTATTATTCGACATAGAGCCGATAACAAAACCACGTAATACGAATAAATGCGGAACTTGTGCGCATATCCAAAGATGGGAGTGTGGTGGTAGTTACTTCTTTTATTGCGGAGCGAGGAAAAGTAAACGTACTGACAACGGACTTCTGAAAGTGAAATGCAAGAACGAGGCTTGCGAGTTATATAAACAAGAAAATAAGTAACAATGACAACAGCATTATTAACCCTGCTCGTGCTGGTAGAGCTGGCACGGCTGGTGCTCCAGTACAGGAGCGGTAAAACGTATGTCGAAAGGCAGGAAAAGACTTACTGCACATCCTTTGAGGTTGAAAACCTAAAGATGAAAGTGTGGGAGGAAGAGATGAAAGAAGTCCTTTTGGATTTCGGTAAGCGAGGCTACGAGATAGCCGCCGTAACATACTGCGGCTTCAATAAGTCAGATGGCAAACATTACTACACTTTGTTCCTCACCAAAAAGAAAATCAAAAATTTCTCCGAATAAATTTGGCGGGTTACAAAAATTTTCGTAACTTTGCACCCGAAACACATGGCTGCTACCCATGAAAAGCAAACGCCGAAAGCATATCCGAGGCTGCTGTAGGCAAATGTCCCCTTGCAAGTAGGCTCGCTTGTAGCAGAAGCGTGCCGAAAGCGGGGGATTTTTATAAATTTGATTTTGGCGATTTTTGACAACAATGGACGAGCAGGTCTATATTGACGAGATTATGGGGCTGCAAAAGGAGATAACGACAATGCACAATTGCTATTAATTTTAAGAAAATATTATGAACGAGAAAAAGACGTATTTCATTGATGATGGCACGCAGTTATGCACCCGTGGCGGCAAGACTGCCGATGCGGTGATAGAGGAATTGAAGAAACCTAAAAATCAAGATAAAAGAGAACAATGAAGATATATATCAGCATCCCCATATCGGGGCACGACCTCGCCGCACAGAAGGCAAAGGCAGAAGAGATAGCGGACAAGCTCCGCAAGTTAGGTCATGAGCCTGTAAACCCGTTTGACACGCCACCTCCGAGCGGAAACCTATCCGAGGAAGAAGAGTACGCATATTATATCGGCGAGGACATGAAGAAGTTGCTTACCTGTAATGTGGTGTTCCTTTGTGATGGGTGGAATCGCAGCAAGGGGTGCCGCTTGGAGGTGCAGGCTGCTTTGCTTTACGGAATGAGACTATACGGAAGATTGACGGATATATAGCCTTGGGCGGCTTTGTAGAACCCGAAAGGAAAGTTTATGATAAAATGGATAGAAAACATAATACGTAAGCGCAACACGAAGTAAACATAGTAGGCTGCTTTAACGAGTATTGATGCACCAAGAAAGTTTTTGCAGTTACCGCAAGCAACAAGGGCATTGCCCCGATTACGAACCCAAGGCGACACCATAACGGTGCCGCCTTTTATTTGCAAAGAAAATCCGCCTTGCCTGTAACTATCAGACTATCAGCGAGTTTTTATTTCCGTTACTTGGCATGTACCATTTTCATGTAGCACCAAATTTTCGCTCCACGCTCCTTCGGAAAATCCTCATCAGCGAAGTAGAACTGATAGGCAGCCTTGATAATTTGCTCCGCATCCAATGCCTTGCAAGTATCTGCCCAGAACGAGTTGAATGCCACAAACTTATCCCACTTGGTAGTGCCACTTGGGAATGCCATACCCTTGGTAGCCTCTTCTATCTGCTCGCAAGTCCAATAAGCCCCCTTGTGCGGCTTGCCCTCCTTGTCAGTGTACTCAATCTTGGAGACATCGTGCATGGCGAACTCCTCGTCATAGTGACCGCCAGTCATTTTGCCGTACACCTCACGCATAAGCCGCCAATACTCCTTCTTGTCCGTCTCCTTCATCGGCTTGATAAAGTCAGAGACGAGCCTTGTGGTCTCCCACATTACGGCCTCGCCCTTGCCTTTGCCGTATTTTTCTATTAAATCGTATAGTTCCATACTCAACAGTTTTTACATCCATTACTAAACCGCGGCACGGGCTTATAAACGCCCATCCCGACTGTCACACCCTGCGGATTCTCCTCAACGGGTTTCACCTCAGTTTCCACTTCGGGGTTCACTTCATTTTGTTTATCTTTTCCCATAATCGGTCATATATCTTTTGCATCAGCATCAGGAAAATACTGAAAAAATTAGACAGATAAGCCATAATGATAGAAAGCGATACCGCCGCGATAATTTCGCAACCCGAATACAGCAGGGCGGCGAGAGTAAGCCAAAAGCAGCAACAGACGTGACATTTCGCCACCTTGCCCACGACTTCGGCAATAGCCTCACACAGCCCCAAATGCTGCATCAGAACTGCGCTTACTGCGGCGCATACCGCTATCCACACCATGATTATTACGCTACTGTTATTGTCAGCGGAGTCTCGCTGACGAGGTTACGGCTGCAAGTCTGACAGCCAACGGAAGCGACTGCGTTCACCGTTGCCCCCTGTGTGAGTGACACCACTGGAGCTGTGCCCGTCTTTGAAATGGGAATAGTGAAGTCCTGTGAGAGTGGCTGCGTTTCAGTGCAACCGCATCCGCCGTTACATCTAACGTAAGATATTACACCCTCCACATGAATAGTCGCCACATACTGCGTAGAAGCCACCTGTGCGACCGACTTCACGGAGAAGCGGGGCGCGAATACAGGTACGTTACTGACACACGTCTTGTGGCACAGACGCTGTGCGATTTGCACCTGCACGAAATACGGCGATGCAGCCGAGCCGAGGGCGAGAATGGGAGTAATCACCGCTGGCTGGATTTTGTTACAATTACAATTTGACATAATGAAAAGTATTTGCTTTGCCCCCTATTAATCGTTAATTGTTTCCGCGCCGAGGGCAGTTGGCTCGGATATGGCAGGCGGAATAAGCTCCGCGTTATTCTTTACTGCAAGCGCATCAATTTTGGCGGTCAGAGCCAAAAGTATCTCTTGGTTTGCCATAGCCATCTGCACGGCGCAATAACTTCTGTTTTCCGCTCCGCAGGTCGCGCAATTTCTGTCACATTTCTCTTTTGCCATAGTGTTATTTTGTTAAGAATTTATCAATTTGTGATTTCACGAAGGCATTGCCTTCAAGTCTTTGCAGAGCCGAGGCGACCTTGTTGCCTGTTACGGCTACATTCCTCACCCTATATCCGTTCACGAAGTCAAAGAGAGCTTTCTGTGCCGTCTGTGCCTCCTGTTCGTTCTCCGCGTAAATTGGTATTGTTATGTTGTAAACTCTCATGCTGGTGTGGTGTTAGGTGGTGTGAGTGGCGGCAGTTCGGGTGTAATTGTTGCCTGTGCGGCACCTGCCACATCTTGTATTGGTGCGCCGTTGCGAATTGCCTGTATGTAGTTATACGCCTGTATGAAGTCCCCTTGGTTCTCCTTTACGAAGCCGAAAAGTCCTCCTGCTGTCTCCTTAATCTGCTGCATGATAGTCGGGGCAGGCGGTGTAGTATCGGGAATGGCAATATCCCCAGCGAGGAATTTGTAAAGTTTCTCCGCCTCGTCCACATTCCCCCTTGCAATAGCGACGCACTGCATTTTGAGGTCAAACTTGCTTGTCGGTATGATGTTTGCCATAGCCTTATAGTCAATTTTGGATTTGCGTCTGAATATCATGTGTGTGGAATTTTAGAGGCGTGTGTCAATATAAGACACACGCCTCATTTGGATTTAGTCGCCGCAAGTGTTGCAACGGCAGGGCATTGCAGGCTGGTAGAGAGCCACGGGCTGTGGGCAAACCTGCCCGCTACGGTTGCCGTTACCGTTGATGAGAGCACTCAAAGCGAGAGCGTCGGCAGCGGCGTTTGCGCCTGCACCAGCGAAAGCACCTGCTCCTGTTCTCACGTCAGTGTACTGGGTGATGGTAGGAGCGTGCATGTTCTGCCAGTTGGTGACACACTGACGTTCTGCGAGAGCGTTCTGTGCAAGGATGTCGATAGCCTTTGCGTTGCCAGCGGCAGCGTTCTCAGCGGCACGGAGACGTGACTTGCTTGCCTGGTTCACACCCCAGCCGACAGCAATAACACCAAGAAGAGCGGCGCCGCCGAGACCTGCGGCAAGACCGATGCCTGTTGCAGCCATTCCGTGTCCGCGGTGTCCGTAGCCGTAGCCGCATCCGTCACCATAGAAGTTCCCTGCGCGTGAAGTCCTCGCTGTGTCCCACATGGCGAGGTCGCCCGAAGTAAGATAATTTTCCATAATATGAAAAGGTTTAGATTTCGTCCAATATCGGACTTGGTGCAAAGGTACGGGAATAATCCAATGTATGGAAAAGAGCAACAATAAAAGTGTAAGTGTCTGAAAATAAGGATATGTGTTGTTGCACATTATAAAAAGTACGCTTAAAGTTTTGCCGCCAGCGAAAAAAGCTGTACCTTTGCGAAAAAAAAGATGGGGAAAAAAGTGACTTTATCAAGGCCAAAAGCAAGGCGCGCTGTACAAAGAGCCAAAGTAAAAGTAATGATAAGAGTAAAAGCAAATGGAGAAGGAAAACCAAGGAATAAGGGATGGAAAGGGAAAAATCTTCTCGCAAAGAGTTGATGCAGACTATATGCTGCGCTCAATAGCCATATTGCGCAATGTCACCAAGGCGGTCAAGGTTGCGCCCTTTCTGTACGTCATGGCATATATGCTGACTATGCCGTTCTATATATTCTGTGACGGCATCATTGTTGATGTGTTGGATATATTGCTTTACATGTCACCTGTTGCAGTGTTGCTTCTTGTCGTGCTGTCGTATTCTTTAAAGTTCTGTGCATGGCATCGATTTCAGTGCATCCTTCCAACACTTGCACAAGCTGTCGCGCTTGTAGACTCATACTTTTATCAATTAAGCGAGAGCGTCGCCATACTTCTTGTCTCCACATGCATTGTCGTTACGCTCCTCTCCCTCCTAAACACCTACTTCGTCTTCATCCGAGAAGCCTGACACTATAAAGCATGCCGTCCCAACCGCATGATTCGCGGTTGGGACGGCATAAAACGATAAGACTGTTCACTCGGTTATGGCATCAGAAATTAACATAATATCCCCGCAAGTCCAATCGTTGGATGCTACGAGCTTGGCGAAAGCGTCCTCGGATAGCTTGCAGAACTCAACTTCCGCTTCCTTCTCAGCTTCCTCCTTAATACATTCGTCCACCTTTCGGGAGTAATCGGAGAAGTACTTCTCCATATCAGCGAGTTCCTTGGCCTCTTCCGCTGAAAGGTCGCCAAGCTTCGAGTTCCCGTGCTTCGAGTTCCATTCCTGCGCCTTAGAGAGCATCTCCTCATGGTTTTCTCCTTTCAGCTTCTCCTTAGCGTCATCCATGAACTCCTCAAAATCCTTTGCTATCACCTTCATGGCTCTTAGAGCCTTGATGACCTTGAATTTGTCTCCGTCATCCATCTTGGTCAGCTTGGCCTCATTGAGAACCTTATAAGCCGACACTATTTCCTTTGTCTTCATTGTTCCTTTTATTTACGAGTTATAGAATCATTCCTGTGAGCTGTAGTTCACCTGCACCGCTTCTGCGGATGTTGTCGCATTCTCGATGAACTCGTTGATAGCATTATTCACGTTGCACTGCTCGCTCGCACTGAGGTTTCGGTATGTGACATTGAGGCTGTTCGCCTCATATCTGCTGAAATCAGCCACATACTCACCGTCCTTCATGACGTTTCCGTTATCTATGCTGTTGACCGCGTCCCCACTCACGTGGATTGAGCAGGATATGTCATAAACCTTCTGCTCGTCTGTAGAGTTATTGACTCTGAGCTGGTAGCCCTCGATTTTAACTTTTGCCATAATCTTTTTTTTGCAAAGTTACGAAAAAAATATTAGATAAAAAATTTTTCAGTTAGTAATGTTTAAAAAAAATAACTTCCGCAATTTTACTAAGGAAATTGGTCGGGCAAATCCGGAGTTTATGGCAGCGGCTTAAGGACATATTGTGTTCTATCATAAATGTTAATAGTTCCTGACTCACGAAGGAGTAGTATGGCTTTGTATGACTCATCCCTGTATGCAGGGCCTATGCTGAATACGTGGAGGAATGGCCGCGAAGTCCCTCCCGCCGTCACGGTGAAATCGGGAATAGTTTCCCGTTGCTCGCCGCCAGACAAGCTGTCCGAGTCAGAAGAATCAGTGTATCTGATTGTTATACTTCCACTAAAAGATTTAGAAGAAGTTCCTTTGTTTGTGACTTTGAAAGTCACGGTTATTGCGCCCATATCTCCCGATGATTCATCAAGCATGCCAGTCGCTTGAAAAAGAATATCGATTTTACTGTATTCCTCTTCTGATACGACCTTTATATTCGTCCTCTTTACCAAAGGCAGCGTGCAGAAATTGTTGGCCACCATGTTCCCTGACTGGTCTTGCGGATTCTGCGCAAGGAAAGGATAGACGAAATAAGTTGAGCCGAGAGTCAATGTGTTCGTGCTGAAATTGGGGAAACCATAAGAGTATGTGCCGTCCGACATCTTCCTGCCCGCCGCGAAAAACTTGACGTTGTAGCTTGTGTCAGTGACCACGCATCCGAAATAGAACTCGGCCAGCGGCTTCGCTCCCACATAAATCTCCCGCAAGTTCAGCGAGCCTGCGTTGAGATACTCGGACTCATCATTCCCCTCATTGTTCTTAAGCACGCTGCACGTGAAAGTACCGTCCTGCTTCACCTCCGACGGGCAGCTCCATCCTGCTATGGCAGGCAAGGCGCTATGATAATATTTCAGAAAGTCCCCGAGTCTGTAAGGAGACAGCATGCCTCCCTGCGGCTGCTCATACGTCCACTCTGACGTATTGGAGTTGTAGTAAGAGACTATGTCCTTCCTTGATGTGGACTGAGGTATTCTCAGTCCGCACCTGCTGTTGGTTCCCTTATACCACAGTGTAGTCCTGTCAAGCTCAATCTTGTTGGGCACGCGCACAGGCTTGTACCTGCTCCACATGTTGATTTTTTTCGAGGTGCACAGGGTGCCCACATCCGTGGATGCGACACCCAGCACTTTTCGCACGTCGAACACGCTTACCGGACTTGTTATTACTCCATTTTCTACACTCATGTTATACTGATGTTTTAGTGAGTTTGTAATTCGTTGACCCAATCTTGACATAAATGTCTGTACCCGAGACCGTGAATACAGCATTATTGACCGTTAATTGAGTGGCTTTGAGAGAAGAGAACACGGCAGACCCGGCAGTGTCTATATAGCATGACCCGCTCCCGAATGAGACCTTGGAGATGAAATTGATGACGCTGCTGTTGGAAGCGGAATTTCCGATGATGAGTTTCTTGTTCGCCGTGTCCCTCTGAATCTTGATGTCCGTGCTCAAAGTCCCGAATGCGACCAGGTTCTCATTGTCATTCTTGAAGGCCACGTTCTTTGTGACCAGAGAAGAGACCTCCACAACGTCTGGAGATATGGTTTTCATGCCCAAGGCAGACACCCCACCTGTCGCGTACAGGTTGCCGTTGATTTTATAAGCGGAGTTCTCGCTGTCCCATTCGATTGCGTTGGTGCTCTGGTTCCCGACATAAAAGGAACCCTTCACCCTCAATTTGCCCGTGACCGAAAGCCTTCCGCTCTCGTCCTCGAAAATGCGGCTCGTGTAATCCGAAGCGCTCCTGTCATAATGGAAGTCGATAAAAGGAGTGGCACCGTAAAGTTCTATGTAGCCTTTAGAATAATATCCCTTACTTCCTTGGGAATCCTCGGAAGTTAAAAAAGAACTAGCCGTGATAGAGCCGTTTAATGAGGCATAATCGGCATTTAATTTTGTTAAACTTAGCTGTCCATCGTTATACATACTGAATCTCGTTACCCCCCCAAACTGGAATCTCAGCGAAGTCCCGTCATTGTAAAACTCCAGCGCAAACAGTCTGTTAGCACCAGTAGCGCTGACACCGCTTCCACTCCTGTAAGCGTGCAGGAGCGAAGTCTGATTCGTGTTGTCCACAATCTCCACGTTCAAGGCACCGTAGCCGTTATGCCAGCTTGCGCCAGCATAGGTCGTCCTGTTGATATATTGGCTTATAGAGGCCGTTGTTATTCCTGTCATAGCCCCGCTGACATTGGCCGTTCCGTTGAAGCTCTGCCCCCAGATGGTTCTCGCTGTGGCGAGCTTGGTGGCGGATGAAGCGTTGCCGCTGAGTTCCGCCTTGATGGTTGCAGGCAGCTTGAGCGTAACGTTTCCGCTGCCGTTGACCGATACCGCCGCTCCCGTGTGTGCTGCCGTTGCGTCGGCTATGCTGATGTTCCGTGCCGTTCCCCAATTCGCCGTAGTTATGTTCGCCGTGCCGTTGAAGGATGTGCCGTTGATTGTTCGTGCGGTTTGCAGCTTCGTTGCGGAGGCTACGTTATCGGTGAGGTTCGCCAGCGTTTTCCACGAATTGTAGACATAATTGCCGCTTGCGTCCTTGCCGCCCATGACGCGCCATTGAACGTGCTCCGAATGATAAGCAGGTATAGACAGCTGAGCATCATATCCTCCGCTGTTATCCCATGACATGTGCAGGATATGAGCGTCACTATCAGGCTTGCCCGTTGTCGTTGACGAGGTAGCCACGAAATGCCGCA
>NFZD01011612.1_pt1 | contig 22952 bp, 24 predicted proteins | sample 1095381 | NCBI WGS metagenome assembly NFZD01 (sample SAMN03609891, study PRJNA323583) | gut metagenome | isolation source: feces | host: Rattus norvegicus | place: Denmark: Riget | collected 2013 | reverse complement strand
GGGCCTTTCATATTCTTCGAAAGGTGATGCGACGTTGAATCTTGCTACATATAAGGGGGTTCTTCTGTCTAAGATATATGAACACTACGGAGATTCACTGAAAAGACTGTTCACTTATTCCCCAATGACGATGAAACGCCATGCTGGATGTTCAGCAAATGAATATCGTTCAGAAAAACGCCCGATGATTAAGGCATATCTGAACGAACCTCTTACTTCACCGTTGAAGCAAGCAATTAAAGATGGCAAGATGACACTCAGCACTAACTTTGTAGAAGGTGTGGACGATCTCATCGACGCATACTGGGCTTTCCAAACGATGATTAGGGAAAATCATTATAAAGTAGTTATCAAGAACGGATAATAAAGAAGATTCATAAATGTCTCAACAACTATTTGAAATACAACTGACTGAACAGCAGCAGAAGATGGCTGACTCTATTAAGAAAGTCAGCGATGTCGCATTGACTAGTGCTGCTGGTGATGCGGCTATCAAAGCAGCAGAGGACGCAGCCAACAAGATGAAAGCAGAACTCGATGCGCTGATATTGATGGCTGAGAATAGTGTGCAAGAAGTGATGATTAACGGTGCAACAGCGTTGTATGATATGTTGGGACTCAACGAACCGGTAATCAATTTCGTAAAGACAGTCGTCAGTCAGGGACTTCACGCTACAGACATTGCTGGCGCTGCTATACTCAAGGGAATGGCTGCTGTCAACTCTTTTGATGTTCACGCTCTGCCGATGTCAGCAGCAGGAATGACTCTCGGCGCATTACAATCGATAACTGACAAATACATCGACAAGTTGATGGGTCCGTATCGCATATACGCAGAAATGATTGTCGAATTCATCGTCGACCCTGGAGCAGCGATGGAAGCGCTTCTTGATGAACTGAATATTATCTTGAATCAAATAGAAGAACTCGTCATTTCGCAAATTGAAGAGTATCTCGGTCTTTCATATGAAGAAATCAAGTACTATATCACTCAAGGTAAAAATCTCTATAAACAGTACAAGGCAGCGAAGAAAGCGAGAAAAGAACAGAAAGAACATGAAAAAGAAGAAGCGTCGAAATCCGGAGATAACGGAATCAACAGTAGCGGAAGCAAGACAAAGGTTAGTGTCGATGTTGAAGTCAATCCCGATTTGGTTATGGCTCAGCTCAAAGCGTGGATGCGTCAGACAGGAGACGGAATATACAACGGTTTCATCGTATTCCAGATTCTTGATTTAGTGAAAGAACTCAAAGAAGTCATTGCTTAGGCAACGGACGTTTCGTTTGAGTCTCTTGCGTATAATCTTGAGACGATGGAAGACGTCATCGCTATGCTCGATGAGATGGGTTTGGGCGATGATTCCACGGCCATCGACTTGTCTATGATACCCGCTCTGAATCTCAATGCGATATATGCATCGATGAACAGTCTGAAAGAACAGGCGACACAGGGACTCATCAACACTGCAAAAATTGCGGCAACCAGTCTGGACGTCAATACTAGAGTTGAGAATGTCAAGACATATGAGATTGTGACAGACAAGGATTCGATGACGATAACTGTGACGTACTACACAGATCCGACGAAGAAAAGCGTATCGAAGAAAGTATACAACGCATTCTCAAAAGCGAAAGATTAGAATGACGCTCCGTTGTTCTCACAGTCTGAGTGCAAGATTATACAAGACACTATCAATAAACTCTGGACAGACTATCAGAATAATAGCAGTAGTACGACAGCCGAAACAAAGGCAAACAAGTACACGATAAAATTCGTACTGGAGATTGAACCTGAGAAGGATAAGTCTCAATTAGAAAAGACTCCCGACAATAATAATATCGTTAAAGAGGTTGAGCGTGACCGTCAGATGATGCTTGAAGTAAAAGAAGAGACTCAAGTGTCGCAAGACAAAATCAACGAAGAGCGAAAGCGCAACACTATCAAGTTGTTGCATACGCTATATTCTATACTCAAGTCTTTCATCGGTCCGTTCAAACTTTACATCATCTTGATGACTAACTACAAGACGAACAAAGCATACGTGCGTTCAAACCAGGACGAAAATCTCGTGGCTCTGATGATGCAGGCTCTAGAGAAACTCGGATTCGGAAGTTCAATGCCGAAGAAAACCACAGATCCCGACGGCAATCCGATAGAGAATGATATGTACACAGTCCGTTCCATCAGTTTGTATGAATATGTCACTCAGGATATGGACATACATTTCGACAATGCTATGTCAGCACCACTCGGCGACAGCCAGAAAGAGCAAATCAATGAGTGGCTCGCCCGCAACGACAGAGAAGCAAGGGAAATAGAACGTGACAAAGTGACAAGACTGTTCATAGACTGGGAGTCATTGAACCAATAGCAAGAATGTCTCAAGCAAAAGTACGAAGAATATTACGGCGCTGCTCCGGAATCAGTTATCAAGCAAGTATTTGCTGGCGAGTGCGCTAAGGTTAACGGAACATTCGACGAGATGGATCTCATAGAGCAAGTTGGAAATTCGTTCGTCTATTCAGACAGCAAACTACCCAAACTGCCGAGTCAGATTATGATGGCACGTTCAAAAGGAATCGAAGAAGATTAATGGCAACAATAGAAGACAAGAAGAAAGAACTGATGAAATTGATGATGCAGTCGCTCGCAGTTACATCAGACGAAGCAGAGGGAACTCAGGTTACGAACATAGACGATATACACGGTTGTAATACTGACTATATCGATTATGAAGAGCCGAAACTCACTGCTGCATAGATTGCGTCTATGCTACACTTGAATGATTTCAGCCCGATCCGCGACAGAGAATCAGATAATCTTTCAGATTATCCCGGTAAAGGACCGCAAGTGTCAACAGATTCGGCGTCCGGTGCTCCAACTGACGGTAGCGCAACACCGGCTGGAGATGACAGAAATGCACCAGGAACTAATTCTAATCCATTATCCGGGGACAAAAGCAAAGAACCATCTGACGAAGAACATCCACAAAATACGGGATATGACAATATCAAGATTCCCGATGACGTAGAATTGGATGATATCGTCAATGCAATCATTAATGACGATTCGGTCGGTCCGACTCGTGCAATCGTAGAATTTGCCCAGCCATGTATTAGAGACGAGAAAGGAGTCGACTTCAAATTTTTTGTGAAACCGGGAGAATAGATTAATGAGAACACTATCATCGCTCAGGCAACAATCGACGGAAAAAACAAGTTTGTGCGTTCAATCTTCGGAAAGGGTCAAGTCGTCGCTACAGATGACGGTTCTGACTTCAAGCGTCTCTATAAGGGTTACGGAGCAAACCGTCACATTATCATCGATAACTATGCCATCAGCGGAGGTGCTCCGGAAATCGACACTAAATCGATAGAGAAGATTCAAGATATTTACAAAGAAGAGGCTTGTCTTCACGACCTTATTATCAACAATCTTTGCGAAAGCGTCTTGCCGCACATCTTGCTAAAGAGATATGATATGCTGATTCCGTTTATGCCTCCGAGAGACAACGGCCGCGAGATATTCTCTGACTATATGGATTACGTTAACGATATAAGAGAACGTTATCAAAGAGATATGCGCCGTATGGCAACTGAGGATGCTGTGAAGGAGACTAACGGAAATGTCAAGAAAATGGATGCGCTTGCTTGGCGTATTATTAATCGTCGCAAGCAGTTCGTCGAAGAACTCGTATATGCATATAGCGAATACAAGAAGACTCTACCTCCATGTGAATACGACTCTCAGTACTCAGATTGCCAGTATCTGGCTTGTGTACATAGCATAAAACAAGGAGAACAAGATACAACTCTAAAGTTCGGAGACGAATCGTACTTCAACTATTATATGGTATTGCTTACACAACTCAATTCAGATATGAGCAATGAGTATACTGACAAATACCGCACTATACTCGAAGACATCATCAGAAAACGTATGATAGTCGAAAGTTACAAACTCGACACCATAACAAAAGAGTTCAACGACCTCTACAGGAGAATCGTCAGCGGACGTTATTGGAACTGGTTCGACAGACTCGACAAGGCTATGAACGAAACTGGCGGAGAAGTCGAATACTCAGACGTCAGTGCGTGGATAGGACAGACGTTGAGCAAGAGACAAGACGAATACACACAAATGCAAATCCGTATGCTCGCCAATATGTATATGTTCGCACGCAGTTACAGAGAATGGACTAACAAGATGCGTGAACAATAGGGCAAGAGTTTTGACAATTATATCAAGGAAGTGAGCAAAACGAAAATATTCGACCTTGTAAAAGAAGAGAACGAGAAACTCGAAGAATTCTGGAGCGAAGCACTTGCGAAATATTTAGGGATGAGCGTTCAGGATTGTATAGACAAGACAACTGAGTTTATTGATAAAGCGAACGCTTATGCTGCTTGGCCATCTTCAACTCAGATTAAATATAATGATGAGTATTATGACTTATACCTCTTCCAAAACAGAGATACCGGAAGAAAGAAGATGGAACCAGACGGAGACGTCGATTACGGCATCGACCCGAAAGACGACATACCAGAAGCCCCCGATCCTTTTCAGCCGCCAGAAATAACTCCAGATGACGTGAATATGACAGGGCCGGATAACATCCAGGAAGGAGAAATAAGCATTACGGATTTCGACTATTGGAAGAAATACTTCGCACTGGCGACAATCATCAGTCTTCCTTTCTTGAATTGTGGCCTTGACATACCGCCATTTGTTATGATGATTCCACTTCCCTGTATATTCATTGCACTTGCGTGTACATATATACAACCTCTGGACTTGGTTCTTGTCGTCGGACTCAGCATCCGCGGTATGTACATATGGCCGGTGTTCCTGTATGTGAACTGCTCGCAGATGCCTCTGAGCATTATGACTCCGCTTATTTCCCAAGTAAAGAGCATCAAGTCGAAAATCAGCGCAAAAATCAACGGTATAGCAGAACTTTCTGTAGGAAGCATTGCAGATGGTTTCATATCGATGGTCGAGAACGACAGCCGCGAACTTCGTCGGCAGAACAAACAGTTAGAGACACTCATTAATCAGATACAAGTAAAGAAAGCGAACAACCAAGAAGCAATCAAGAAGCGAATGGATAAATTATTCAAGCCAGACTGCAAGACTACATAGCAAATCATCGATCCCATAGGAACAATCAACAGCAATAGATGATATATGCAAAACAAAAAATATAGTACTTCCGAGCAAATTGATTTTTTAATGATAAGTTGTTAGATAAATAAGGAAATAATGCGAATTAACGTCCAATATGGGTGTGTAGTTCCGCATATATTAAACGTATATCACAATAAGAAAGAAAATGACTGAGATTAAAAATGATCAGAAATGCTACAATTCGTTCAGTTGCATTCTGAGTGTGCTTATCATACTGTTTGTAGTATGCAGCATTGCCTGGGACGTCTTAGTGACGAAACCAGAGACGAGGAAGAATATTGAAGAGATTAGAATCGAAGTGAAGGACATTCACGAAAAGATTGACGTACAGATACGGAAAGATTCTCTAACTCATCAGTTCCTGGAAAGCAGACGAGCTGCTATTTTAGAAGAAATATAGTCTGAAAAAGCCCAAAACGAGAAAGAAAACGAGTAATTAATCGAAACAAATTAAGTAACCTATTGACTAAATACAGTCATTTCCTTATCTTTCGATGAGCAAATTGAATTTTGACATAAAAAGTCGTTGATAAATAAATTACACTAACGTAGAAATTCCTAACGGACTGAAAACGATGAGTCGGCTTAACCGACCAGAGAAACACAAAAAATAAAAGTGTTAGCATCAAAGAGATGGGTCCAGTACGCCAAAGGCAATACTTAAGAAATAAGAAAGCAGAGCGAGAACAAAGGCAGTACCACCTGAACGAACACGGATACAGAACGATGAATGTTTGACATCCTCACAGGAAATTCGATTCAGTTATATAAAAAGAAAACATGGCAGTCAGTCTGCTGAAAGTCTTTTGTGGTTAATGCCTTAGAGATAACACATCTCGCCAAGCAAGAAACTGATGATGAGAAGAGTTTAAGAGCAAACGAGAACTTGACGAAAGTCATCAACAAGAAAATCACAACATAGACAAAATAAAAATTTATTCAAAATTGATATGAAAATTAAGAATAACGCAATTAATTTTGCAGCTCAGAAGGGTAACACTAAGTCTCTGACCGAGTCTTGGGCTCCCACTATCAAGAAGCTGTGCGGCGACGTTCCTGCTGAACGTGTAGAATGGATGGCTCAGTTGGCTCACAATATGGTGAAGCTGAATGAGGATGCCCTTCCCAACGGTGCCAACGCTTATAGCGCATTTGGTGGCACTTATCAGCCTTACAACACTCAGTACAACACTCTCGGTGTTGGTGATGTTGTTCCTGCAAACAAGCCCGCTCTGACTGGTGCTGACTTTGCTGATCCTCGTATTAACGGTTCTGGCGACAAGCTTCCCGCTCTTCTGCCTCTGGCTCTGAAGGTGGCTGCTAAGACCATCGGTTTCGACCTCGTTAATACTACTCCTCTTCAGGGTCCTAGCGGTGTGCTGCCTTATATGGACTATGTTTATACTGGTTCTAAGCAGCCTTACGGTGCTACTCCCGCTTATGGTCCTAAGAACACCAATCCTCTGGCTAACAACCAGACTAACGCTCCTTTCGAAGTTTACGGTCTGCCTCACGCATTCAAGGCTAGCATTAAGGGAACTGAAGACCAGACTCCTGGCGCTATCAAGCGTGCCATGAAGGGTGCTACTGCTGTTCCTGCTGGTACTGTATTCACTTCTGGTGCTGGTACTGTAGACGTTTCTATCGAGCACAATCACGTAGGTGGAACTGATCCTCTCGTAGTTGAGTTCATCGGTTGGTCTCGTATCGACGGCGATCCTATGTTCAAGGTTATCAACGGTGCTGCTTCTCTCGGCACATACTTCGTTGGTGAAGGTCTGAACTTCGTTGCTAACTACACTCCTGTTGGTGCTTCTGAGGAAATCGAACTCGAAGTGACTCTCGTTGCTCCTCGTCTGATTTCTATGCTGGAAGACCAGATTCAGGGCTTCGCTGGTGCAGGCGAACGTGACCGTGACGCATGGTATGGCACATATCAGGATGGTACTACTCTGTACGAGCCTATGAGCCGTGGTACTGGTGAGCAGACTCCTGCCCGTCAGATCAGCCTCCAGCTCTTCACTAAGAACGTTCAGGTTGGTACAATCGAAGTTGGTTGTGCTGTGACTCAGGAACAGGTTCAGGATCTCCAGAAGCAGTGGGGCATCGACGTCGTTAAGATGGTTGAGAACGCTGCTATCAACGAGCTCTCTCAGACTATTAACCGTCACATCACCAGCCGTCTGTTCGCTCTGGGTTGGAAGAACCACTACAAGATGGTTGAGGTTGAAGGTCCTGCCGCTAACCTGAACATCTCTCTGGATCCTTCTTATACTCCTTCAAGCGAGGTTCGTATGACTCCTGCTTTCGCTATTCCTCAGAATGCCGGTATCGGTATGGATGGCGTTGAGTATGTTAGCCAGGTTAACGTGGCTCTGCCTTTCAAGCCTCTCTATCTGCCCGCAGGTGCTTCTTTCGAGAACCGTGACACTCTGATCAAGCGTGTTGCTTCCAACTTCCTGCTTGCTTCTAACTGGATTCTCCAGCGCGGTCGTTATGGTGCTGCTACATTCGCTGTTACAAACATCACTGTTGCTACTCTGCTCCAGACTAACGCACAGTATGCTTTCAGCCCTCTGAGCAACAACATTTCTCAGAACGGTGGTTCTCTGTATCCTATCGGCAATATGGCTGGTATGACTATCTACGTTGATCCTCTGATGAACGGTTCAGATACCCGCGTGCTCGTTGGTCGTAAGGGTGCTAAGGACGAACCTGGTACACACTTCTGCCCATACATCATCGCTGAGTCTTATCGTACTATCGCTGAGGCTACCATGGCTCCGAAGTTGATGATTAAGTCTCGTTACGCACTCATCGACGCAGGTTGGTTCCCTGAGACATAGTATTTGACTTGGTGCGTGGATTGCGCAGGTCTCTGATAATCAGAGCGTTATGAAGAAACGTTAAAGTTTTAGTTAATATTAGTTTAAGGAGATGCGAGAAATAATCTCGCATCTCTTTTTATATTATCTCTATTCAAATAATCCTTTTGAATAGTTTTATTTCTTAAAGATTCCTAAAATTCGACGACATTCTTTTATATTTCAAAAATTATTATTACCTTTGCATATAGAAACGAATATCTTATATAAATAAGAAGTATGGCTAAGATGTCAATCAAAATATTGAACAAGATGGGAATTGATACTGTCGATAAACTCATCCAATATTATAAAGACGGCAATTTATCTGACCGTCAACTCATAACATATATAAAAAACTCTGAAGAATATTCGAATGAAATTATTAAAAAGACACAGTTTCTCAATGGTTATGAGATATATGACATCGTCGAACGTCTGTACTATGTTGTCAACAATCTTACAGAAGTCGTAAAGTGTAAGTACTGCGATAACAAAGCAACTTGGTTTAAACGTGGAATTAAAGAAGGCTATCGTGAGATATGCGATTCGAAAGAATGTAGGAAGAAGCAATTATCTGACACACATATCGGAAACACTCTAATTAGTGAGAATAGAGACGCTGCATTCATTGAATGGCAAGCAAGCATAACCAAAGTCAACGATGACATCATAAAAGAGAACATCAAGTACGACAAGTTTATCCCGTTGATAACAAACCCGATAATTCTCGACTATCTAAACAACCGGTTCAAAGATAGCGACAGCATTGAAGAGACGCTTAAACGTATTGAATTCGGAATAGAAGAGAAACCCATATGCGCATATCCGGGATGCACGAAACCCGTCACTTTCATCGGACGTAAACGAGAGATGTTCACTAAGTACTGCTGTCTTGAACATTCGTGTCAGTCAAGAGAAAGAGTCGAACTCTGTCGCAAAACTAATTTCGAACACTGGGGAACTGCGAACGTATACGATTCAGAGAAGTACCAAGAGAAAATGATGGAGAAGTACGGCGTTCGCTATCACTGGCAACGTGAGGAAGTCAAGGAAAAAAGAAAGAATGTGTGTCTTGAAAGATACGGCATAGAGAATCCCATATGTAATCCGGAAATCCGTATGCGTTCATACGAATCTTTGATCAAAAACGGCAAATGTCAGAAATCCGATAAAGAGGATGAAGTGGCAGAATACATTTCGTCGCTTGGTTACACTGTAGAGAGACATCATAGGACAGAAGAATTTCCTTTCAATGCAGATATATATCTTCCGGAATATGACCTCTACATAGAATACCAGGGGTCTCAGTTTCACAATACATACTCATTTATGGGAACGAAAGAAGACATAGAACTTCTGGAAGCATATCGTCAGCGCTCTGAAGAACTTAAAGAAGAGACTGATGTCGAAAAGACTCAGTACGACAATATGATATACGTATGGAGCGACCTCGATGTCAGAAAGAGACTATTCGCTCAAGAAAACGGTATACGCTACTTTGAGATATATAAGCAGAATAAAATACAAAGCATTAAGAGACAGTTGGAATTCTTGCTGGCGTGCATCGACAAGAAAGAGGCATTCAACATACCGGATAACGCCTTACAAGAAGAATTCGACTGTTTCAAAACTGTTGTCTCTAAGGAACTGTCAAACAGCGTCGGAAAAAAGAACTACATCATCAAGCAATTCCAATGTACAGAGTTCTACAAGAAAGAGATGGAGATATTCGCTACGGAACCGAATACTAGGCGCAAACTCATACAGAACCGGTGCAAATATCTCAACAAGAAAGAGTGGGAACTGACGCCAAATGACTTACTGACGGGATTCAAGAAATCCGGAATCTATTATGGATACTCACACTTCAATCCTCTGTGGACGAATTGGTTCGTGCATAAGTACGGAATCAAGACTGTGTACGATCCTTGCGGTGGTTGGGGACATCATATGCTCGGAATGTTGTCTTGCGATAAAATCATCTATAATGAGATAAACAAGAAAGTCGCTAAGAATGTCAAGAGAATAAAAGAACACTTCGGAATTAACAATCTTGAAGTGAACGTCGGAAACGCTGAGACTTATGTTCCTGAAGATGTAGAAGGATTCTTTATGTGTCCTCCATATTTCAATGTCGAACAATACGAAAGCGGATTCAAGAATATCGAAGAATACAAGTCTTTCCTCAACAATATATTCAGCATATGGAGAAAGAACAGTGCTAAAGTATTCGGTCTTATAATTCGTGAAGACTTCATTGACTTGATAGACGAGAAGTACGTCGAGTCATATGAAATCAATTACGAAGAAAGTCATCTGACGAAGAAGAACAAGAAGAAGTTCAAGGAGAGATTCTATATATTCAAAAAGAGCAGTTGATGCGTGAGTTCATAAATTATTGTCATCTCCAACAAACCATTAAAACAGAAGAGAGCAGGCATATTACAGTGTCTGCTCTCTTCGTCTTTGATGTAAACGCTTCAGATATGCGGTTATCTCTTGCCAAGGTCATTCGATGTATTCGTCCTCGTCTTCGAGCAATTCCTTGTCTTTTTGCAGTTTCTTAAACTTCTTGATGTCTATCGAATAACGAAGTGTTCGTCTGCCTTCTTCATGATTCTTAAGTGATTCGTTGAAACTGTCGTATAAAAACGCTGTAGCAGACCCGTATATTCCAGCATCGTATTCAACTGCAATCTTCTTGATACGACGGTATGTCTTTTTCTCAGTCTCTATGAGACTGTCATAGATGTCAGACAACACCCTCATAACAGTGTACATGCTGTCATCATATTTTTCTGACATAAACGCTATGTTATGTGCTATCAGAGTAGAACCGCCTTCTTCATATCCGACTTCCATAATACAATATATGTTGCCGGATTTGTCGGACACCTTATAATATTTCAGGTTATCGTATTCATTGAGTTCTTCTTCGAGATAACCGTCAGCCATATTGTCGAACATATCACATGAAATAGTTTCGAACTTATAATCAGAAAGAACGTCATAGTGAACGTCTGAATCCAATATTCCGATTCTGTTTAACAGTGTACGCTCAACAGTTTTCCTGGCTTGTGTCCACATTTCTCTTGATATGGTCATCACATCCTCCATTTCATAATCTTCGTCAATTGACCGTTCGTTCATCATGAAGTATTCATCCGGTGTGTCATATGCGAATAATATGTCGAGAATATCAAGAACTCCGAAACCGGTTTCTTTCCTGACAAGACGGACGTCTGCTGAATATTTGCTGTACGGTATTACGTTTACGTCCATCTCTGTCGTTATGCTCTCTTTGCTTTCCGCAGACTTCGAATTGAACTTTCCGACGACGCCTTCTATATATTTTATAACGTCATCGCGAACGTCATCGTAACTATCTGAACCCAGTCCGCCGTACATTCCTTCCTTGAGACTTCCGTAGTCCGTGGCTATGACCGCAAAACCTCCAGTTATACGTACCGGCATTCCGTCGATTATCATCGGGTTCCATATTTCCGAATAACCGTCAGTTAAGTAAAGGTTCATGGCCATCGGGAGCATTATGCTGTATTCATCCGTACAATTCTTCACCTTTTGCTGTATGACTTCGTAAGCAATCTTCTCGGCAAACACCGTTCCCCTGGACATCCCGTCCCTGACAACAAGGCCGAAAATTATCATTGTATCATCTTCGATAGTTAGCGTCGCTGCACACGCAAATTCTCCGGTTTCATCACATACGGCAGCATAGAGGACTTTACCCTCCATATCTGTGTTGTCTATGAATTGTTTCTTCTCGTCTTGACTGAACGGGTTCCGGCCTTCTGAGAACTTCTCGTACTCGGCTTTCGTGATTAGTTTCGTCTTCCATTTCCGGACGAGTGTCAACGGCGTTGTCTCTATCCCGAACCCGCCGGCCTGTGATATACACCTCATGGTTTCCTTCCTTCCGGAATTCAATATCTTTTCAGTCACCCATATCACTTTCGAGTATTTCTTGTACTTCTTGAAGTCGTCTGCCAAAAACTCTCCTAATATGACGACGACGCCCACGTAATTTCCTGAGCCAATGTTCCCCCTGACGACGATGGCGGTTTTCTCTCTGGACAGTTCTTCTGCGCTGATGTCGTATGAGACGAACTGTTTCTTCATTCCCTCTTCTATGAACTTCAGGATGTCTTCCCTCCAACCGCCGGTCACTCTTTCGAGTCCTTCTTTCTTAACTGTAAGCATGTCTATCATTTCTCTGTGCTGCGACGGGTCGAACACACGCCCACTGATGTATCCCGGCGAGAACTCTGGCATGTCCAGGTCACATGCAAACTGGTTGTAGTGGTACGGGCATATAAGCGCCATTGCTGGAAAAGCGGAAGTCTCGGTTATTCTGTCATCTATATACCACGGAGAACCATATTCATAGATGTACGTTCCGTCCTCGTCTATTGCGTCCTGGAAGTCCTCCTCTTCTTCGTACTCATCCTCGTCGTATGTTTCTGTGTCTGCGAACGCTCCGTACAGTCTTGCGTCCTGGACGAGCGTCACGGTCAGGACGTGCGTGAACCTTCCTCCGAACATTTCCATAATATAGTCATTCATATTATCACAGCCGTTCGAGAAAAGACTGCTAAGCATGTCGTCGAGAGTCTCCTGCGTCCTCATATACTGCTTGCTTGTGACGTATCCGGACACTAGTATGTCAGATCCTGCGAAACTTTCATTCCTGACACACAGTGCGACGACCGCTGCTATTGTACCGTCGTCGTTCTTCCTGGCGGCAAGGTAAGTCATACTGTGTCTTCCTGGTATCTCTGCCGGTTTCTGCGACTTCCCGGATATGAACTCTTCGTATTCGTCCCTGGTTATGCATTCTGTCCGGAACGTCGCTTTTCTGTCGCGGTTGTCTATATCGTATATGCTGTCCAGTTCTTCCGGTAAGGCGAGCTGTATGATTCGCCGGACAATCTCTTCCTGCACGGATTCCCACATTGACTGTGTGACAATCATGACGTTGTTTCCGTCTTCATCCTCAGTGTCTGTCATGTTGTCTTTCCTGATGCGCATGACTTCTTCCGGACTGGGTTCATTGTCCGGCATAAAGATAGTGAGACTAGAATCTCCTTCCGTCTTTATCGTCATGGTATCTTCGGCTATTGTGACGCTGTACTCGTCTTTTTCAAGATCCACCAACACGCTTCTTACTGCTGTCTCAACTTGCTTTCTGAAGTCTGCCTGGCTAGACTTGTCCTTTTCGCTTCCTTTCTTCTTCATATTTTTTTTTGATTTTAATGTATTTACAGTGTATAATGGGCTATAGTCCGTTCAGTTTCCTCAACGTACCTTCCGTTCTCCCTGACGTACTTTTCCATCATAGTTAGCGCTTCTGACAGTTTTCCTGCCAGCATGACGGTGAATCCGGATAGCATTCCGGCTATGACGGTTCCAGCCTTTGTCTCCATCTTGTTCACGACCCATATTCCGTCGTCTCCCCATATAAAGTATAACATAGACTCGATGCAGACTACTGCACCGCACGACCAGAAAGCGACTGCTGTGTGTTCGTCGTACCTTACTATGCACGGGTTCTGCCATGATCTCACGACAGTGTCGAATCCGCTCTCGTTTTGCTGAGAATAATTCTCGTTGAGCCATTTTGCGACTTCGTCGAGTTTTTTCTTTGTCTTGTTGTCCATAATAGTTTATGATTTAGTTATTTTTTTAAATATACGATGTTTCCGTTGATTTGACTTTGCAAATATAAACAAATTATTAGAACTATGCAAATATTTAAGAAAAATTAGGTAATTATATATCCGTTGTCACAAAAATCCAAGATTTGACAAAATTAATTTCTCTAAATAATTACGACGACAAATAATAAAAACTGTGTATAATTTATGAGTAGTTCTATAAGAGAATCGCTCATTTGACAGATAAATATACTATAGAAATGAAGCGCTTTATTTAAGTAATGGCTAAGAGATTAAGTGTCGACGAATTCTGCTAGAGAGTAGACAAAGCATACGACGGACGTATATCTGTCGTAAGAGAAACGTATATTGACACTCATCACAAAGTCACTGCATATTGCAACGTACATAAGATTTATTTTGAATGCGAATCTCACACACTTGAACGCAGAATGTGTGATTGTCCAGAATGTGCTAAAGAAGCAATAAAGGATAGCGCATTAAAGAGGATAAAACCATGGAATGAAGTTTATAAATCTTTTATTGATAAGTACGGCAATAAGTTTTCATATGACGAATCTTCATATAAGGGAACTAAATAGTTGATGAAAGTTCGTTGTAATGATTGTGGAGAAGAATTTAAAATAACTCCGTTACATCATTTGAAATACAATAATGGCGGATGTCCGAACTGTAGCAAGAAAAGAATAGTCAAATGTTCTAAATGCGGAAAAGAAATTGAAGTAGACAGACACGTGGGTCCAAATTTTGTAGCATATTGCGACAAATGTAAAAAAGAGAATGATGTGAAATATTGTAAGATATGTGGAAAGAAATTAAACGATGATTTGAAATGTGAAAATTAGTTCTGCAATGAACATTATATACAAACATTTGAAACTTTAATCAAGTATTTTAATTTCGATAAAAATAAACTTGGAACTGAAGAAGCAGAACAAGAATTCTATAAAATTAAGGATATGTTGTATGATATGTATTGGAACCAATAGATGTCATCGTCATAGATATGTAAAGTATTCAATTATCCAAGTAGTTCACACTTGATTAATAATGTTTTCTTTAGATTAGAAATTCCGGCAAAGAAAATAAAAGATGCTATAAAAGAAGCAATTAAGAACGGAACAGTTACATACAATAATAACGTCGGCAACAATAAGTACAAAAGTTCTTATCATACTACTTGGGACAATAAAACTGTGTATTTGCGCTCAAGTTATGAAGAAGACTATGCTCAATTATTAGATGCCAGCAAAATCAAATATGAAGTTGAAAAGTTGAGAATCGAATATTATGATTCTCAAGAACAAGAGAAACGCACAGCAATACCAGATTTTTATTTAGTCGACACAAATACGATAGTAGAAATAAAATCATCCTGGACACTTGATGTAATTAATATGCTCGATAAATTGAAAGCATATAAAGAATTTGGCTACAATTTCAAACTGATATTAGATCATAAAGAGGCAGATATTTACAGTTTGTTAGATAAGCCCATATACAAATTTAAAGGAAGGAAACATAATTCTCTCAAATGTGAAAGAAGAACGAACATATTCAATAACAAATGGCGTTGGATGAACGACGGAAAACAAAACTATAAAGTAATCGAAAAAGATATCAATGATTACTTAAATAAAGGTTTTGTATTTGGGTGTTTATTTAAGAATAACAAATCTAATAAACAATAAGAATTTTGTAAAAAATAACATATAAAATGCGGAAGTGCCCCGACTCGAACGGAGACGCCGCTATTAACGACTACTGGTGGTTTTCAAGACCACTGCCTTACCAATTAGGCTTACACTTCCAATATATCTCTGTGGGCCTGGTAGGGCTTGAACCTACGACCTCCAGATATGAGTCTGTTACTCTAACCAACTGAGTTACAGGCCCTTACAGATTTCTTAGAGCCTCGTGTCGGAGTCGAACCAACAACCTGCTGATTACAAATCAGCTGCTCTGCCAATTGAGCTAACGAGGCAATTGTTGCGGGGACGCGGCTCGAACGCATGACCTCCAGGTATGAGCCTGGCGAGCTACCAACTGCTCCACCCCGCGATGTTATATTCGTGGACCGCGTGAGATTTGAACTCCACTTAAACAGGCAAATGTTTCGTGCTAGCCGGATTACACTACGCAGCCCAAATTTGCGCTTGCGGATGGGCTTGAACCAACGACCCCCTGATTAACAGTCAGGTGCTCTAACCAACTGAGCTACGCAAGCATTTAGCGGGACATACGAGAGTTGAACTCGCTCCGTACTGCGTGACAGGCAGACATCTTAACCGTTTGACCTATGTCCCTTAAATTTGTAGCCCGTAGCAGAATCGAACTGCTCTTTTGAGAATGAAAATCTCACGTCCTAACCGATAGACGAACGGGCCATATTTCTTAATCTTCTCTAAGATTATATCCTCATTTTTATATTTAGTCTCTCAAAAACGCTGCAAAATTACAAATTAAATTTGAAATATGCAAATTTTTCAGCAACTTTTTACTTCCATCATCTGAAAAAAGAAATCCGGATGTCTTTTCGGGACATCCGGACTATATTATTCAGCATTATAGTATTCCGTTATAGACGTCCCAACAGTACGCAGCGTTCATCTGCGGATGATGTATTATTATCATTCGCTGTTGATGTGGTCGCTATGTTGAGCAGTCTGTGTTGCATCTTTAAAAGAATCAATTTTATTATTTATCTAAGTACTTTGACGGTAAAAATCGAAAATGGTTTAATCGTCTCAGCAAATTATTTATCTATGACCAAAATAGTTAAAATTCAATTTACTCATTTTCCTCAGACGAGACTTCGATTTTTCTCAACTCTTCTGAAATAATGTTCATTATATCTTCTACATTTGTATATAAGTATCCGAGTTCATAATTGTCAACGAATCGTTCCGTTGCAAAATAAAGTATTTTTATTCCGTGCTCTAAACACAATTTATTCTTTTCTCGATCTCTCTTTTTATATAATTCGAATGTATCTTCATTATAACCAAAGAATTCACATACTTTAAAGTGTTGGGGTCCGTGACATTCTATAGCAACTTTTATACTGTCTATATAAAAGTCAAGATACATATTCTTCTTGAATTTAAGCCATTCGAAAGTTTTCTGTATTTCAAACTCTATATTGTTTTTTGTTAACATACCGTTTATCATTTTCTCTATATCAGTGTTCTTGCATTCTGAACACCCAGACATAGTTCTTAAATGTTTCTGCGGAGTGACGAAGAACGGTCCGTGAATTGGACATATAACTTTGATTTCTGTATTATTGTCGACATAATCTGCTTCACTATAATCATAGAAACCTTTGTATATTTTATTTGCTGCTTCTAAGAATTCTTCGAAAGAGCGCTGCTGTCTTTCTTTTACACAATGAGGACATTCGCCATCTCCTCGCATATGCGAATATGCCATTGTTTTGAATTTTCCGTGAATCGGGCAAATTATATCAACTTCGCTTTTTATATCTGTAAATACTGTTTCGGAATAATCATAGAATCCATGAAAATGCGAATTTCCTATACGTATGAAATCTTCTATTGTATTACGATTCGAATGTGCTGATTTCATTTTTCCACATTCCGGACATCCTTGGTGTTCATAGATATGTTTCATTGGATTGATTTCAAAATCTCCATGAACTGGACAACTTATTGTTACTTTTGTCTTGCTGTTTATATAATGTGTTTTACTATAATCATAATAATCGCCGAAAAATTTCTTAGATTGCTCAATAAATTCTTCAGTTGTCTTTGAGAATCTTTCTTTTATTTTTTCTTCGCTGCATTTCGGACATCCTCGTTTTGCAGATAAGTGTTTGTTTGGAACTACCGAAAAGTCTCCGTGAATCGGGCAAGTTATGATAACAGGCGTACGAGCATTGATGTAATGAGTTTTAGAATAATCATATGCGTCTCTGAATATTTCTTTCGAATCTCCTATGAACTGTTCCGTTGTTTTTGCTTTCGGTTTGTTTCCCTTTCCATATCCTTTCTTCTTATTAGCACATTTAGGGCAGCCACATCCTTGCAGATGAGACGACGCTAACATTTCAAATTCTCCGTGAATGGGACAGATGATTGTTAATTTGTCATTAGCAGTCATATAAACACTTTTGCTATAATCATAGAAATTATTATGAATCTGATTCGCTTTCTTTATAAATGTTTCGGTTGTGTTTCTATTCAATTCAATTAATCTGATTCGAGCGCATTCTTTACAACCACCGCCAGATTTATGGTCGTGCGGCGTTTGTTCAAATTCTCCGTGAATCGGGCATATTATAATAACCTTCTCATTATTTCCTTGATAGTACACCTTATCATAATTATAGAATCCGTTATGTACTTTAGTAGATTCTTTTATAAACTCTTCCTGAAGATGAAGTCGTCTTCCTTCTTTTAACTCTTCTTTTTTGCATTCTTTACATCCTTGTGCTTTATCTATGAATTTGTAATAAGTTGTTACAAATTTGCCATGTTTTGGACAAATAATAGAAAGACGTTCTGTCTTTTTGAACGTTTCAGCGATAAGAGAATAATCAAATTCATTCTCTTTATAGATTTCTTTCGCTTTAGTTACGAAATCATCTTTTGATATGATAGAAGTTATTGTTATTCTTCTGCTCATTATTTAATAGAGTGCGGGAGCAAACTGATGTTACTCCCGCAAATTTATACATTATTGTTATTTCTGTTCAATCGTCATTAGGCTCTTCTCCCACTTCAATCATATCTTCGATTTCCTTTATGTCGTCGAATGCACTCTGATCCGGCAATTTGAAAGCAGGCTTGATGACGTTTTCGTCAATCTCTTTCAGATAATCTTCAGTGAAGACTTTGTCTGTGAAGAACTCAGTTACAGGAACTGCTGCACCCAGATGCTTTACGATGATGTTGCGTGCAGTGTCTTTCTCTTGAACGTATTTAGTCTCACCGTTGAAATCGAATACGTGAATCGACTCTTTTTCTTTATCAGACATCTTATTATAGTCTTTGTCTGTAATGAATGTTCCGCGACATACGCCTCCGTTGTCCCAATTCAGATAGCACTCAAGACCTATGTACGGATTGGGCTTCTTGAAGTATGGAATCTGGAAACGCACTTTTCTGCTGATAGTGAACCTCGACTTCTTGGGTCTTGCTGTTACTAGAACACCGGTTCGTGCAACGTCTTCTGAGTTTGAAACCTTTGATGCTGCTGCGTCGTTTTCCTTGTCGGCAAGTTTTGATGCGCTCATCTCAAGAGTTACGCTAGAATTGTAGTTGATACCGGAACCGCCACTTACAGTCTTACCGGGACTGAACATATTCATCGAATCATAAACGTGACTGACTACTACGAATGGGCAACCCATTCTTGCGAGAGGTACAGTACATGTTCTGAACATCTTTTTAATCTCCTGTGGCTTCTTGAGTTCTGCCTTGTTTTCTCCGGCAAGTACATTGCTACGTTCTGTATCGCTTGTGAGGTTTCCGAGAGAATCCAGGAATATACACCACTTCTGATGTTTTCCGTATTCTTCATCTTGCTTCTCAAGTTTCTCACAGAGATTCAGAATCAACTGCGACGTCTCAAGAATAGTGTTCACTTGACGAATGATGAGTTTCGACGGATCTACACCGAGACGAGATACGAAATCGCTGTCGATTGCTCCTTCAGAATCAAGATACAAGCAAGCATATCCTTTCTTTTGCGCTTCTCGTGCGATAGAACAAGCGAGATAAGATTTACCGCAACCACTCTCACCCACAAGTGTTGATGTACGTCCACTTGGTATTCCACCAAACAGCGAACCGCTGATTGCAGCATTCAATAGATAGTTTCCCGTCGGAATCCAGTCTTCAATATTAGAATAAGCAGATTCTTCTATAATCTCTACTTTATCGTCTATTGATTTCAGCATTTCGAACGGATCTGGCAGTGCGCCCTCTTTCTTTACGGTTTTCTTAGCCATTATTATCTTATATAAAATAATTTTGTCTTTCTTTTAAAAGTGTTGTACTGGTATTATCACTTTACACCTTTATATATTATACTCGGTATTTATTATTTAGTTTGGAAATTTTTGATCTTTTAATCATCTATAAATAATTTTCTCCAAATGCCCGAACAAAATCGTCTCAAATTCCAGAATATGATATAACAATAGATTGTGATGACGTTTTCTGTTTTGATGTCAGATGCATCTATACAGATAATATCATTCTCTGTGTTGTATACGTTTCGTCTGTCAGATACTTCTTTCTTTCTCTTCATCGCAAAACGACCTGGTGTACTTTTAGAAACAGATTTAGTATAGACTCGCTCGTCAATTTGTGCAGTAGCGAATGTTTTATCTGGTGTTGTTATTCTAGCGTTCATCTTTTCTCTTTCTAACAGAGAATTCAGATATGTCTGATGTTCAAAGCGTATCAGTTCGTCTGTATCGTTGTAGTTTATCTGAGACATTTCTTTACATTATATATTTTAGCGGATAGAAAGATGTGCAGTATCCTATTTATTATACCTTTCAAGTAGGGTTTAGTTTTTCAATTTTGACTTGAGCATAGAACGATAAATAATTAAAATCGATGATTCAATATAATAACATGGAAGAAAATAACATTTACGGTGCCGACGGACAAGTAAAGATTTCCTTTGGTCGTGGAACTATACATCAGGCATATGAGGATCGCACTATCGGTGGTGTGAACTTCGGCTATGATGCAGAAAACGACTTCGGTGTGACTTACATCGAAGGAAAACTCTATAGTTCTAAGGTTCTCAACCTGACTATATCTGGTGATACAGAGAAGACCGTCCTGGTTAAGTATGTAAACGACGAGGGTTATGTGGCCGAAAAGTCTTTCAAGACTGTAGATGCTTCTCTCGTTGAGCAGATGATTCAGGCAGCACAGCCCGAACCGGAAGAACCGATTACATACTCAGAAGGTGACTATATCGGAATCGTTGCTGATCCTGACAACGAGAAGAACTTCATTGTCAGCGTAAAGTATGACGAGTTGCTTGGCAAGGTTCGTGAGGATTTGTTCGGTGACATTGACATCTCGACTCTCAAAGATGATGTTGATGCTCTGAAAGAAGAAGTTGCTGAACTGTATGTTGACGCAAGCACTCTGCATAGTGATGTATCTACGCTGGCTGAAGACCTTTCTGATGCTGAACTTGCTACTGCTAATGCAATTGCTGATTTGGAGAACAGGAAAGCAGACAAGGGCGATGTATGTACAGTCTGGAAAGATGTACACGATTTGCTTGAGGATGTCCGTAACAATCAATAATTCGGATTTGGGTATCTTCCGATATTGATAAATACAGAGATTATAAATAAAACGATAAAAATTTAAACGTTTAAAATTTAATTATGGAAAAATTTTCTAAGAAAACACTTCTGAATTATGTAAACGGTTCTGGCATCTATGGGAGCCCTGCTGCTCAGTCGACTGTCAAGTTCCAATTTACGACAAATCTCGCGACTGCTGCTACTAACGATACTGCTGGTGCATTGACATTCGCTGCTGATGCTAATGGCAATGCTGGTATCTGGACTCAGGGCACTCTCGTAAGTAGTGCTATCCAGAAAGTTGAAGCCGCTGCTGCTACCGGAAACAAGCATGGCGGTAAGACTATTACTGTAACTTACATCGTTGCTAATACTGGCGATGTTGCTACTTCTACATTCGATGTAATCGATGAGGCTGGTCTTGAAGCATACTTCGGTGGTAAGACTATTGCTCTTGACGCTTCTACTGATAAGTTTGAAGTTAAAGTAAAAGAGAATGGTGGTATCGCTATCGACAACGATGGTATCTATGCTGTTCTTGATAATATCTTTGCTGTTGATGGCAAGACTATTGATTTCAAGAGCGATAATAATACTATCGAGACTAAAGTTAAGATTGCTTATGTTGCTGCAAATGAGCAGACTGGTCAGAAAGCCGCTATCCAATTGCAGGATGTTGACAGTACTAAGTTGAGCGAAGTTACTGTTGAATCTCTTGTCGGTTCTGGTATCGTAAAGAGCACTTCTTATGATGCTGCTACTAATACTCTGACTATTACTTGGGTTGGTGATGTTACTACTACTATTAATCTGTCTGATATCTTTGATATTAGTGACTGGGCCGTGAAGTCTGATTCTACAGATTATCTGTCTCTTGATATTAGTACTGCTGCTGGAACTGCTGAGATCGGCGTAACTAGCAAGGTTAAGACCGGTATTGGCTTGGCCGAAACAGCGCTCTAGGGTCTAAGTAAAGCAACTAGCACAGAAAACTATGTGACCTTGACAGTTGCCGATGGTTCTGATCCTTCTACAAAGACTGTTGCTATTAGCGATGCTACACTGAATACTAAGATTGTTGCTCTTGATGCTAAAGATGCTGAGATTGATTCTTCGATTAGCGCTCTCAAATCTAAGGATGCTGAGATTGATGGTTCTCTGGGTCGTCTGAATACTTCAGTCAACAACATCGAAAATTCAATTGCTGCAATGGACGCAGACCTTTCTGCTGTTGCTCTCGATGGTTCTATCGGTATCACACTTGCTGAAACTGACGGTAAAGTAACTTCTATCGATATCACTGCTACAAAAGCACAAACTACATTCGATAATACTAATGTTACTCTGACGTCAACTGATGGTATCTTGACTGGCGCTGCAATCGAAGACATCGTCGACTATGTAAACGCCAAGTCCGGCACTCTTGACAGTTCTGTAACAGACACTGACGATGGCGGTTTTGTAACTGTTAAGGTAGAACAGGAAAAAGGCACTCTGTCAAAAGATACAGTAACTGTTGTTTATGGTGACTATAGTAATCCTCAGACTGATGGTATTGCAACTACTTCTGCTACTAAGACATACGTAGACACAGAAATTTCTGATGCTATCAACGCTCTTGATACTTCTGTAAACGATTCTGACGCTAGCAACTTCGTAAGCGTTAAGGTCGTAGAAGAGAACGGTCTGTTGACAAGCGACGAAGTAACTGTTAAGTACGCTGATGTTACTGCTGCTCCCGGCACAATCACTGTTAACACTAACGGTATCGTTAAGGGTGATGTTCTTGAGACTGCTATTGAAAAGGCCATTACTTGGATTAATTTGGACGCTTGATAACTCTTTATCAAACAATAATTAGAAACTCTTCGATAATTCGGAGAGTTTCTTTTTTTTTT
>NFZD01007759.1_pt1 | contig 23047 bp, 30 predicted proteins | sample 1095381 | NCBI WGS metagenome assembly NFZD01 (sample SAMN03609891, study PRJNA323583) | gut metagenome | isolation source: feces | host: Rattus norvegicus | place: Denmark: Riget | collected 2013 | reverse complement strand
GGAAGGTACAAAGTAATACTTTCCCTCGGTGTTATCGAATAATCCAACGACTGTGTTAAGCCTTCAGCGTGCAAAAGAGCATTAGTTGCAATTATAATTGCATTTAAACTACCTTTATTTTTCATAATTAGTGGTAATACGCTGCAAATAGCTTCTAATTGCTTTGAATTATAATGATGTTTTGGTTGAAAACCAAGAGTAAACGCCAATAAGTTTAAAAGCCTTTCATCTTTATTTTTACCGCCTGGTAAATTGTATAAGGTATCTGAATTTGTTTTAACTGAATTAAGGACAATATCAAACAATCTTCCAATAAATTGGAAGTCTCTAGATTTTTCATAATATACATTTGGAACTAAATCTTGTAGTCTAATCATTATAATACCCTCGAAGCTTTAGTTAATGTAATTCCTTTGTCTAAATGACCTGCGTCTATCTCAGTCACAACAAATTTATTATTTTCATTATTTGAGTCATATCAAGCATCTGCTGAGACTAAATCTTCTTCTAATAACGGATTGAGGTTAATCGCTCTGCTATTATCAATTGGCATGTTGTAATAGAATAAGTCTTCTACTACTCCGTCTTTTGTAGTTTGAACAGTATCACGTATATCTTTTAGCATTTCAGTCAGCGCAGTGCTTTCCTCATTAACGCTTTGATATTTTAAGTTTTCATTTATGCCTTTAACTAATGATAATTCACCAAAAATAATTGTGCCTTTTTTAGCTGTATCCGCATAAACCTCTAACCCAGTTACATTGTGATTTAATTTTAAAACCTGAATGCCTGGAACAAGCTTATGGGTAGTTTTAGCTGTAGCCCCGTAATTATAGCGTTCAATTTTACCACCAGTTCCGACTGTTTTAAGGCTAGCGGCAGTGCTTGTGCTATAGTTTTCATCAATATAATAAAACATAATTAAACCGAAGTCATTATCAGGAATATTAATATTTAAAGTAAAAGCTTTATTATCGCCGCTGTAATTAATATCTTGGTCAAGATTTATTCTAGTATATCTCGCATTGCCGGTTTTATAGTTGTTAAGCATAACACTGATATTGCTTTCCGCTTCCGTTGGCGTAGATAAATCCGCGAGCTTAATTTTTAGGTTGCCTGAAATTAATTTATTATTTGAAGTATTTTTTACCACAATAGGTTCAAATTCATGATGTGCAATTTGGCAGTAGTAATTAGAGAATACCGATAATGGGCAAATAACGTAATTCTCTGTTTTTTCATAATATGTAACTCCATCAACAAATTTGCTGCCTGTGAAATGTTCATAAATTTGTGTCGTTGCATTATACGTGTAATATGTTTTTTCACTTTGTAATTCAGTATCACTCGTCTTCGCATATATAAATTCACCGTTTGAAAGCGGCTTAATCGTCATAGTAGAGCTATCGGCGTAAGTTAATGTAAATGAATCACCGCTGTTTAATGGTTGCTCAATATCTGGGCCCATATTAAAGTCTAAACGGGTTCTAACATATCACTTATAGTTAGCGATACTAATTTTAGGAAGAGTTTCATCAATGCCATTTTCTGCCGTTCTATATACTACTTGATTTGTTTGGTCGACTTCTACTTCTTTATTACCAAGTGCAGTGTCAGCGCTAATATCTAAAGTTTTAATGATGTCTCCCTCTGTTAATGAAATATATTGATTTTCAACAAAGGTTAAATTAAAACTTTTTGTAAAGTGATAGCTTGGACCTCATGGAATTGCATCAATGCCATTTTCAACGATAGACTCATAGGTAGCTACACCAAGCCTGTTGTTCTTTTTGATTTGTCTATCGATTTTTCTAACGGTTGGGTCAGTCGGCATCATTGCATTTTTATCAATGCCGTCAAGGGTCACAGTAGTTCCATTGCCGTAATAGCCTAAATTTTGTTTAGCTTTATCGGTAAAGAATATATACTCATTTTCTTTTAAAGTATATGTGTTGCTATCATCATCAAATTTAAAGTAGGTAAGTTCATTATCTGTGTCATCATCATTTCTGACGAAATATAGATAATAGATGCTGCCATCGTCTTTTGACGTGCCGTCATATAAAGAAATTGCGGCAGGCTCTCTGATGCAGATTTGCTCGTTTGTGCCTAATGTAAACATGCCTTCTGGACTATAGCCTTCAAAGTTAAATCCATCTTTTTTAGAGAATGAGTGATTGCTATGATAAAGATCACTATCAACAATCGGGAAGTTGGCTTTAATAATATCGCCTTCTTTGTAGGCAGTGTTAATGACTTGTTTTTGCTCTTGATTGCTATCGTCAGTAGTTTTGGAATCCGTATAGTTAATTAATAGGTATTCGCCTTTCTTTAACTGATACTCAGCATTTTTCATGACTTCGTTGTATTTCATGTCGCGACCAAGGCCGTCATACGTATGCCATTCAGATTGGTCTATGTTTTTATCGATTAACGTGCCCTCTGAATGAAGTTTTGGAATATAGTATTCTAGAATCGATGCTGATTTTTTTAATTCAGCTTTTATATATTTTACCTTATTAATATCAACGCACTTTCCAATATTTCTTGTTGCTAAAAAACCAAGACTACGATATAAACTTAATGCAACTTCTACAGTTGTTGCATCACTTGGGTCAATTTTGCAATTTTCTTTTATTTGAGCAATTCTATTATATAACAAGGCAAATCTGCTATCATTTACGATAACATAATAATATTCTTTTGTGGCATCAATCCAGGCGCTGGTATATTTATACATTGGCGTGCCCTCGACTTCGGTCTTATAAAACATTGCGCCATAACTGCTCTGGGTTTTAGCAAAGACATCTTTTTCGCTCGAAGCGAGTCTAGTTAGTAGTTCAGGTTTTTCAGCGACAAAAACTTCGCCTCAATATTTACAGTCTATTTTTTCAAAATATGCGACACCTGGCGTAAAGCTTCCACCAGCAAATTGAATATAAGTCTGACTTGCAGAATCGTATGTATAATAAGTTTTTCCAGCTTGTTTTTGAGAGTCGGCCGTTGCAACATAAATTTGCTCTGTATGACTTGTAGCAAAAAATTCACTTAACGATGTGAATGTAGCTGGAATTGCGGCATCGCTTAAAGATGAGTCAGCCGCAGCTAAATGTAAGAAATAATTTACATAAGCGGGATATGTAATTTTCGTTCTAAAGTTTGGCGTCCTAAATTGAATTACTTCATTTTTTCTTAATTTAAATCCGTCGCCTAATTCGTGTGTATTAAGTCTAAATTCTGATGTTATTTTAGTTATTTGCTTATTGTCGCCGTAAGTCGCAAGATATGGAGCAACAACATTACCGTTTGGGTCTTTAGTATATGTATATTTTTTCTCTAAATAACTCGTAGCAAATTCTGTATCATAGTGGAATGCCGCAATTCTGCCCGCAAGAACATTTCTTAATACGAGTTTATTATATGCTTTTTTAACATTTAAGGACGCTTCGCTGCTGCTAGATAAATCTGCTAAATCATATTCGGTATTATTGGCATCCGCAAGCATAATTTTAGTAAGTGCAACAGGTGCAGCAAAACTGCTGATATCTTTAATTCGTGGGTCAGCGGCCTTAATTATGTCGGAGATTGTTTCTTCTGGAATTTCTTCGCCGAAGTCAAGTTTTCTATTATTAAAATTAGTATAAATAGCCGTTTTTATATTATTTAAGATTTCAGCTTCTTCCGTATAAGTAACGCGCTTTACAGTAGTGATATTTGCCTTTAGCTGGATATAATTTTTAATGCAAAAAATATCGTCTGTATGCGGTAAGCTGATATTATGTGCGATAGTTTTATTAGTTTCAAGGTCTACTAAAATTCTTTGGAAATTTTCGCCGCTTGACTTGAAAGTGTTTTCATATTCGCTCTTTGTATTTAAGTTATAAAGAGTTTTAAACGGATATAAGATTAAGTCAAAATTATTGATAGTGGCATCAGCGCCGTCAACAGTTCTTTTAATCGCTCTATTTGAATAGCAAATGCCATAGTCACTGAAAGAGCATAAACAATATGAATTATTAATGTCATCTCTAATGTCCGCGACAATTGCGTTTGATACTAACGGAGTTGTGTCGGTTTCGCTTTTTGTTAGTTGATAAATCTTATTCATATAATCACGGCAAGTGACTAATGTATCAAATGTTCCAACCGTTTTTTTAAAATTATTGTAAGCGGCGTTAATTGATTCAGGGTCTGCCCCGTTTTTAGTTGCGTTAATATTAGTTACTAAGAAATCCTCAGCGGTTAACGAGCTTATATTTTCGTCGTCTGCGGTGCTTCAAATAGCAGGCGCCTCCAACTTAGACAAGGCATTGGCTTTAATGTTGCCGTTTACCCCATTTGTTCTGATATATCTAATGCGGATACCATCGCCAATAATTTGACTAATATCATCAGGAAATTGAATATATGGTAAATTATCGGCAGTGCTGACGCCAAACTTAAATACTTTTGCTTTTGGGAGCTGACTATTTAGGTTCATTACTTTTTGTCAGTTATCGGATTCACGTGTAGTTCCATTTGATTCATAGACATTATTGATAAAGATACCGTTTTCCGCGACATTATATTCTGGCAAATAATATCTATTGTTATCATCTAATTGGACCATAGAGATAATATTATCAGAATTTGTTTCGCACTCGACCAAAGAACCTTCAATTGCGGGAATTTGTCTTAGCGGTTCTGTATCGGTTAATGTAAATTCTTCTAGCGTTACATAGTTAATTTCTTCATCTATATCTTTTAAGTTTACGTATTTAGGAAAATATATCTCGTAACTATCTAACTTGCTTTTATCTTGTGGATTATAAGAAACGTTAACATCGCAAGTTGCAGCAATGTAGTGCTTCATTGGATAGCCCATCATTTCTGTGAGCTTTCTCATAGACTCTGTTTGCGTTGCGCTTGGCATAAAAGCTTCAAGCGTGTTTTTGTCGATATTATAGTTTAATTTATCTGCAATAGCTGTAAGCGCTTTTAAAAGGACGATGCCGGGATCTGACTCGTTAGTAGATTCAGGAGACCATCTATCGGAAATCTTTGAGGCTAAGTCTAAAAGCTCATTATAGATTTGGTAATAATCTTTTTTAGTTGGCGATAAAGAAACTTCGTTTAATTCTTTATTATTTATCATATCTAAGCGTCTCCTTATTTACTTGTTTCTTCTTCATTAAATAATATTAACGAGTAAGTATTTATTTGGTAGTCTATTTGATTTATGCCGCTAAATTCGCAGTATAATTTTGCTTTTTCTCTATCTTGGAAAATTGTTATGTCTTTTCTTTCTACGTGCACTTGTGGGATAAATACTGCAAGCTGTGTATAAATCATATCGATGATTTGGTCTCTGAGTACATAATTATTTTGATCGAACATAAAATGTCTAAGTAATAAACCAAAATAAGGGTCTCCAATCAATTCACCGCGTTCGCAATGCAAAACTAGTTTAGTGTTTTGCATAGTAGCTTTATGATGCTCGCTGGATTTTCAGACTCTTGTGCTATTTGAATTAAACATGTGCGGGAAGTGAATACTGCGCATTATATACCCTCCTGAATAAAATATTTTCAATGGTAGCCATAAGCTGTATTAGTTTTATTGACAGCATTATGAATATTAGAAGCAGTTGGTTTTCTATTGAAAAATTGAATTGCTTCTGCTATGCTATCAAATATTTTATTTAATTCTATACAAATGACTTTTCTGCACCAGACTTTTTTAGATGCAGTTATTGCTGGCTGCCTAGTATTTTTAATTTTTTGTTTAGTTTCTTCTGAGGCTTTTTTGCTGAGTCTAGCTTTTCTAACAGCTTCTTTTTGCTTATTACTTTGTTTTTTACCAAGCATGCCGGTACCAAAATGAGCAGCAAGAGTATATTTTAAAGTTGAATCTTCAGCTAGTTTCTTTTGTCAGGCTTCTTTTATTTTTTGTCTAGATTCATTAGACACTACTTTGCCATTTTCACTTGCGCTTATTTTTTGTTTTGTACTTAAACTATGCTTGTCTAGTCCTGCCCCATCATTATCTAAATTATAACCTATTTCTCGGTCAGTAGAGTTATATTTATTTATATAATATTGCTCTCTTAGATTTAAGTCATTTTGATTGGTATAGATTTCTTCTAAAAGTATCGTTTTAAAATTTATTTTTCCATATTTTTTAATTGCTTTTTTAATAAGACTGCCAGAACCATAATACTTTTGATCAAAAAACTTAGCACAGTGCTGCCCAATATATATTTTATTAGTAATAAGACATATTGTTAAGTATATATAGCCATACATGATAATAGTTTAAACCTCACAGTCATATAATTTAGCAAATAGATTTAATAAATATATTTAATATATTTTAAAATAAAAAGAGCTTTAAAAGCTCTTAATCAAATACCGGTGAATCATCGCCGGTTATTTTTACTAGCTGTAATGTTGTTCTGTATCCACTGTTATTTATAGAATCTTTTTGTTGGGTGACTAAATATAAACCAGACGATATATGTTTTCTACCGCCCGGGAAAATTACATTTAATCTAAGTCGTGTCATCAAAATTGTAGGTCTAAGCAAGCCTTGGATTGTAATTGATGCCTTAATCGGGTATTTTGTTACTTTTGTTCACCAGGTAATGTCTGATGGTCTAGTAATGAATTCATTATTTTTTGATGAAATTGTAGGCGCCCATACATCTACCCAGTTGCCATTGCTGTCAAGTCTTTTGACATATTGGTCTCTGTTTAAGTTGTCTGAATAATCATATAGCAGTGAGTAGTTTTCGTCGTCTGAAACCATAAATTGTGTGACTATGGTTCCCGTATTACCAAAACCGATATCAATTTGGAAAGCGTCGGATTTATTAGTTTTATAGGAAACACGTTCTACCTTAAAGTATGCGCCGGATTCAACAGAGCTGTCTCTATACTCATCATCAAAAGTTGTGTCATCATGCATTGTTAAGACATATATATCTGTGGCGGCATGTTGCGGTTTCGTAAAGCCCTCTGGAAGCATGCAGCTTACTAAATATATAATATAGTCGATAGCTGATATATTTCGTTTAGATTTAACCGTAACTGATTTATCGTCTGCCGGAATTAGCGCGTCTAAGTTACTTTTGTTCATACCCGTAAACAAGCCTTGTAAGCCATATTTGCTATTATTAAAAATATCTTTAATTTTATCGCTCGGCTTAAATGTTCCACCTGGGAAAGTCCAGCTACCGCCGCTATTTAAGGCAGCACTAGAAACAGCGTTAACGGTATAGTTTATAACGCCACCTCTCAAATCAAAATTTGAGGTAATTTTAGTGATGATTGCCTCTTCGTCTCTATAAATATACGATGGCATGCTCATATCGCCATAGCTAAATATAATTTTACGCGTCTTGCTTACAGAGCTGAATACCTTTTCAAAAAAGTTTGGGTCATCTATTTGTGTGACTGGGTAGCTTATTGCTAAAGTATATTGGTTTACTTGGCCGTTAATTTTTACAATATCTAAGCTTTGGATATAGTTTGGATATTGAACATTAAATTTAGTATAATACATGCCTTCGTCGTCTGTCTTGGCAATTTTTTGACGACTGTATACGCCAAAAGTATACTTACCAATTGTTACTTTAATCCACGGCACTTGAACTCTAGCAGCTGGAGATAACAATGACCTTCTTTCATCTTTAAATGCCATATTATCTTAAGTCTCCAAATTCAATGCCGTTAATGGCAGGTATTTTAATGATAGTAAATCTATCGCTTAGCTTAATAAACGCATCTTGTATATCGTTAAAGTAAGCGATAATCCACCAGTAAGTCGGGTTATTATAATACTTTAAGGCTAGCTTATCTAACGTGTCATTTTGGGCTATTTTATGAGCTACCCAAGGGATATCTTTATTCATATTTTTGCTTAATCCGCAGATTTCTTTGCCATCTCTTTTATTATAATAAAACGGCACGCCTGTATAGCGAGAAGTATAATCAAATTGCATGTATCTTTTTTTTGTTAAATCATCCATTTAATTAATCCTCCTCAAGGTTCATGCCCTTTCTTAAGCTTTTTACAACGCCTCTAAAACCACCGTTTTTAAACACTTCTGTAGAATCATATGGGTCTACTTCAGTTATGGTTATAGATAATTTAATCGAGGCATATTTTCCGTTGCTTAAAATTGGCTTTTCATAAGTAATGGCTATTTGTCCAGTTACAATGCCCTTAATAAAGACTTCATTACTAATTCTAAGTGCTACCAAAGGTGGTTCAATCGCTTTATTTTGTAGATTATATTTAGGCAAAGCAATTGCTTGTAAGGCTTTTAATAGATTATCAACGTAATCTTCACCTTCGCCGAGTTTTGAATTGCTCACGCCGGTATTAACGTCATCCATTAAGTCTCTGTGCAATGGAAGCTCTATTTGGACTGTTCTTGGACCAGAATTGCTGTATGTATAAACCGGTGCCGTTCTGCCAAGAGCGCTAGTTGGAGTAAATGTAGATTGCATTCCGTCTGCAATTGTCTCCGGCCATGTTGGGAGCTTCCAAAATTGAAAGCCCTCGTCTAAGTGAGAAATATAAATATAATTATCTTCTAATATGCTGTTTGTTTGTGAAATAGGCATAGGTTAGTCCTCCCACTCTTTTTCGCCGTAGACGTTTATACCGGAAATAGATGTAGTTATTTTTTTCTTTTTATTATTTGCGTCTACAACAGTTTTTTCTACATATGCATAATTTGCTTCAGTAAATCTATCTACATAACCTAAAATATCGTGCGGTAATTTGCTGTTTTCTTCGCTTAGTTTCATGATATAGTTATATAAGTATGCTTTTAAGTTATTATCTCATAAAGAATCTGCAATAATGCCGGATTTAGCACCAGCCTGTCTTACGACAGCGGTTTTAACTCTTTTAATATTATCGCCTAACGTATCTAATGGAGTAATAGCATTTCCAACTAAGTATTCAATCAATCTATCAGCAAACGGGTAGCTTTCGCCAGTATTAACATATAATAATTGCAAAGGAGTGATTAATTTTAAGTCTTCTAAGTTTTCTGCAAAGTTTATAACCGACTTATTAAAGATAATTTGTGGTTCAAATAATGCTTCTTCGTCAGAGTCTTCAGACAAAGCGTTAAGTTCACTTAAATCTTTACCGGAGATGAAAACTTCAGCATCGTCGATATTGAGGTTATCACCGTTTATTTTTGCAACGTTTGACACATCTGCTCGTTGTGATTTGGTGATGCTTAAATTATTATTTTCAGCATCAATATTAATATTATTCATTAATATTTCAAGGTCTAAATCTAAGCTTTTGGCAGCTTCATCTGTTTTTGGATTGTTTTGTAAGAAATTATACGAGCTTGTCATATTTGGCATTTGACAGTCTCGATAATCGCCCTCTAAAATAACAATAGCGGATTTATTTGATGCAGGCACTTTTATAAATAATTTTAAATCTTCTTCACGTTGTGCAAGCTCTAACTCATGGGTCGGGTCTAAATATGGCGCCAGCTTTTCTGTTGGGTCGAATAGCTGCGGATTATTGAAATTTAATGTATTGAAGCAATAATAGGTATCCTTCATTATAATATTATATTTATCTTCATATTGATAGCGACCATATAGTCCGCAGAAAACTTCTACCGCCTCATTGCAGTCTATTGCAATAGTGTATTTTTGGAAAAATTTAATTGGGACCATATATATTTTATAATCTGTATTTTTAGTTTTAAAAACTGCTTCATAGCCTTTTTCAACAACAACGTCAGTCGTTTTCCCGTCAATTGTTTGTTTTTCGACTTTATCAGGAACTACTTTAACCGTGACGTCGAGATTTGGGCATGCTCTATTACTAAAGCAGTTATATAAGGGCATTAAATTTACATTTAAGTAATCTCTGTGGAATCTTAAAAAGTCTCCGAGATATTCGTGCGTATCTGAATCATATGTGCTATTATTGATTACTAGATTTTTTGTACCATTTTTAATCTTTAAATTATAGGCATATCCAACTGGCATGAACCTTTCTTTTTTGCCATGAAGTTTTTCATGCGGTTTTTCGAAAGCTCCGTGGAAAGGCTTTCAGTCGTTTTCTGAATATGCAATAGTTGTGCTTACATCAGACCCGTTGTTATTTTCAACTTTTTCAATATATGCAGTAGGAGCATATATTTGAATCTTATTATCTTTAATATATGGTATATATCTCATGTGTTGTGGATATTTATTTGCTTCATCTTGCTTATAAGTATCGTAGTCACTTGATTTTTGTCTATAAGACGATACCAATACATTTTTTTCTGGAGTTGGAATAATCAATTCTTTTGTTTTGCTTATTTCTGTTTTGAACTCCGCAATTTGTTCTTTATTGGCTTTTATTTGTTCTGCATCACTCACTGGGTCTAGCGTGGAATTTATTCTTTCGAGCTCAGTGACCTCTTCTTCAAATTCTTTAACTTCCTCTTGAAGCTTTAGATTATTTTTATAGTTATCTAAGTACTCTTTGTGAAATTTTTCTTGTTCTTTTGTATAAACTTTATATTTAGGCAAGTTAAAAGAATGAAGTAATTGTTTTATATAGCCGACCAGGATATTTGTGTCATTAAATTTAATCATAGTTTAATGCCTCCGATTATAATCCGCCACTGAGACCGCCGCCTTCGACTGCAACATTGAGCGTGTATCCACCGTTAGCAATATCTTGCAATAATTGATAGATATTAACAACTTCTGTGTAGACTTCGCTTAGCTTTGTTTCATTTGTTTCTTCTACGGCGCTTGCTAGTTGTGCTTGGGAAGAATCATTGGCATCTGTCATTGTCTTATTTTGAATGTCGTCTCCAGCACGGTTTCCAACCATAAGACCGGATTCAGAATAAGATAGGCCAGCAGTCGTTGCTAGTGATGCTCCCGTGCCTCTTGTAACTGTACTGATTCCTTTAACCTTTAAAGCATCAAGAATTCCTTTGCCAGTAATTCCGCCGCCGCCAGCAGCTCCAATCATAGAGCCAATACCGCTTAACAAGCTTCCGGCAAGAGCGCCAGACATCATTAAGTTAGCAACAGTTGTTTCTAAATCAATCCCTGTACCCAGAGCAGTAAAAGTTGGAATATTAATACCACCAACGGTGTCTTGTAATAACGTGCCTAATGAGTATATCGCATACATTACTGGGTTATTAGCAATACCAGCAGACATTGTATATTGGAAATTACTAAATGCATTTGAAAGCAATTCACTTACACTTGCTCTCTTGTGCATTGAGCCAGCCATTGAATATAATCTATTTACGGCATCTCCATAAGAAAGCCCACTGCTTGCTACAGCACTTCTCGACCTCGCCAAATTAACAGCTGCTTTTAAGTCAGAAGCGTTCATTCCGTAAACGCTAGCTAATTGTTGTTGGATAACTTTGCTTTCGCCGGCTTGCTCATAAATTTTTGCTAGATAATCAACCATGGAATCCATTAATTGATTAGTGGTTTTGCTATTTAATCCGTTATTTAAAATATCTGAAATGCTAAGACCGGCATTATTAGCGGCCATGATAACTAAGTTGCCTTGACCGCCACTTGTAATGCCTTCAAGTTGTCCTGCCGCGATTTTACCTAAAACGCCACCTAATCCTTGAACAGCTTGATCAGACATGCCTGTCGAGTATAATGAACCCAATCATTTTTGAATTTGATATTCAAATGATAACGCATTTTCACCGGTCATTAATGACATAGCTTCTTCTAAGCTACCTTTAATATTGCCGGCGATTTGCGTCATATATTCAGTTGTTTGGTACATATTATTTAAGAATGCCGTCAAAGCAGACTCCATGCCTAAACGACCTGCTGTCGTATCTTGTTCTTGTATACGAACTAATCTTAATAGAGTAGAGTTGGTAGCTTGGAAAGTTGTTGCGATTTTATCTTTCATGACATCTAATGCCGCTCTTTGTTCAACATTAAACGCAATACCTTGAGAGACCATTTGGTCGACTTTCTTTGCTACATCTTGTTGTTTAATTAATGGCGAAAGACCTGCTATGCCAGTAATACTTTTATTAATGGCATCTCATGAGCTGCCGGTTTTAAGTCCTTGTAAACGAGTATCAATTCTGCCCCTATAGCTTGCAATTTCTTCGATTGTTGACTTTAAGCCATAGGCATAAGCACCCATAACATTCGCAGCGGCACCAATGGCGCCAGAAATTTTTTCTGACTTTGAAGCTTCTTTTTTACCTATTAAATTGCCTTCAGCATCATAAGTGTCTTTTTCGCTGATTCGTTTAGCCATTCCCTTGATGGCATCAACTTTGCCTTGCAATGTCTTAGCGTCTTTTAGCTGATTTGCAAGGCTTTGAGCCGCTTTTTGTTTTTCAGAAGCTTCTTTTTTCTTATCTTCTTTTGCTTTTTGCTTGAATTCTTTGGCAGCTTGTTTTTCTTTATGTTTTTGAACGTCATCAAGCTTTTTTTGCTCGGCTGCTTTTTCAGCGGCTAATTGTTTTTTATTTAAACCGGTTTTAGCTATTAATGCTTCTTCATCTAATTCTTCTAGCACTTTATAGCGATCCTTTAGTTTATCTAACTGATCATCATGTTCTTTTTGAATCGCTCTAGTGCGTAAAGATAAATATTCAGCAGCTAATTTTTCTTGTTGCCTTTTTTGAATGTGGCCAAGATTTTCTACATTCTTAATATTTAAACTGTTTAATTCTTCAGCTGTGGCATTAAGATCTGCATTATACGTTCTAAGTAAGTCATAAAACTCAGCATAAGACTGAGTAGTTTGTTCATTATTGTAAACCTTTAAGCCATCTGCCATAGTTTATCCTCCAGTTATTTCTTTCTTTTCATTGCCATTTGTTGTTGCATGGCTGCAATTGCTTTTTGTTGCTCTTTTTGTTTATCGTTTATGCATTCTATTAGAAACAGTCTTTCTTGATAACTTAAATCTAATACATCAGCATAACTTGTGTTTGTTTGGTCGCTGATATATCAGCATTCTTTAACAATTTCTTTATATCTAGCAGGACCAAACGGTGTTCCGTCTTTAGATGTTTGTGGGTCTAAAAAACTCTGATCCAAAGCGAAAAAAGGTTAGCACCTCCCCTCCGCAATTAGGGCAGTCCACAATTAACTTGTTATTAATTCCAACGCAAGCATTTAACTCGTCGAGATTGTTGATAATTTTAACTAAATCCATTGCAGGTAAGTTATTAATGTAGGTTTCAAGCTTTTCTGGCGCAAGTTTATTGCCATTGACCTCATCAATAATATTTTTTAATAAGATTAAAATATCAAAATCAACTTCAGCGCTTTTGAATTTTCTTTTGACTTCTTTAGTTTGCGCTTCAATTTCATCAAGCATTCTCGGTGTTTGAAATCTAATTTTAATGCTATCACCAGATTTTGGAAGCACAAAGCTTCTTAGACTTTCAAATTTTTCTTCGTCAAACTCGGTGATTTCTAATTGTTCTAAGTCAGCATCGCTTTCAAATGAGGCGCCGCAATGAGGACAAGCTAGCCCCATTTTGTATTTCGGGCCATAAGTAACAATTCTTAATTTATGTAATAAGAATTCATAGTCACCAAGCGCCATATCATAAACGCGGACCGCTGGCTTTTCAATCATGCAGCCTTCGATAATATCGGCTAATTTTTTAAACTGCGTAGAAGATGGTGAAAGTCTTTTCATCTCATCTCTAGCTGACATGCTTCTTAATTCAACATGTGCTTCAACCGGAACGTTATAAATTTTGCCTCTTGAAGGTAACTCATAGCCTTCCGCAATAGTATAATTTGTTTGACGAGTGTTTTCAAAATTTTCCATTTAGTAAGTTCCTTTCAATTTATTTAATATCAGTAAATGTAAATCCTTTTACTGTTTTTGGTTTTCCCTTTCTTGCTAAGCTAAGCTTTAGTCTATCTTCTTTTGAATAAGATTTACCTAGTTTGCTATCGCCACCTGGTGTTTTATTATATCCCATACAATTTTTGTCTCCTAGTCATGTATGATATCTTGCTATATAGTATTTTTCTTTCTGGTTGGCTTCCTCAATAGTTTTTATATTATCTTCTAAAATTTCATGATTAAAGTTTTCTCAGCCATATTTTTTAATAGCATTTGCAAATACTTTTTGTGTTAAATATCCACGGCCGTTATTTCATCTATATGCGGGCTTTTTATTAGTAATGCCAATATATGCCTTATTATTTATCTTATTAGTATGTTTATAAATAACTCAGCATTTAGTGTTAGTTTGTCTTTCTTCTGCCATTTGTTTTTCTCTTTTAACTATTTAAATTATGGTCTACGCTCTTCAAAATGTTGTTCAAGAATTTCGCGTATTAGCGCGGAAACTGTCATGCCGCGTTTTTTTGCTTGCATTTCTAATCGCGCCTTAAGCGGCTTAGTCGTTTCAAATGTTTGCATAATTTTGTCGCTTCTATCTACTTTTCGTCTCCCCATAATTATTTTCCTTTCATAACTATTGGCATTTGTTATCATATAATTTAGCAGATAGATTTAATAAATTTATTTTTTGCGCAAAATAAAAAGCGCTCTATTTGGAGCGCTTTATAATTAATTTAATTTATTAGATAGCGTCGTGTTGAGTATACATCATTGAACGATCGAACGAGATAGAAACGGTTAATTGTCTCTTATCAGCATCGCCTTCTCTATCAAACGCCGATTCATCAATACCGGTAACGAAACATCCATCTAAAATTCAATATCTGATTAATTGATAATCTGCTGTATATTCAAGTAATGTAGCGGTTTTCTTATAATCTGCCATACGACCAGTTTTACGAGTATGTGGGTCATAGGCAAGATATAACCAAGAGTATAGCATATCTTTAATATGAAGTCCAACAACGTCATCGACAGTAATTTCACCATCGCTAAATTCAGGCTTGCCGGCCATTTTTACGACGTCATTACCGCGAGTGTAGACAATTGAGCTTCCTAGTTTGAAGTTTGGAACGTTTGCTTTAACGACGTTTAATCTTAAATAGTCAGATACTAATTGTCCGTCATATAAATCGGCTTTATTTGGTTCACCTGTGCTTGTATCAAAATCTGGGTGCACAAGATTTGTTAATTGGTCTGGAGCAACTTGGAATACGAAGAAGTTACTTCTAGCTGCTTCATATTGATTGATATTACTTGTAATATGAGTGGTATTTAAGCTTTGATCAATAATTTCTGGCATAATTTATGTTCTCCTTTATTAGTTGGCTTCAGACTCATCAGCTTCAACATTTAAGCCATCAACATTGTCTTCAAGGTAGATGCTGATATCAAAGTCTTCGACAGCTTCGATTGGAACAATTCTAATAACAGCTTTTAAAACCGCCTTTTCAGTTGTTTTAATTTTTGAAATTCTGTAACCGGCAATACCTTGGTCGCCTTTCATTCTTTCAAGTGTTGGTCTGATTGCATTAACAAAGTTAATCCAAAGAACATCACTATTAGGATCAAATGTAAAGCGTCTTGAAGCTTCCCAAATAACTTGTTTTAGCGTTGTGCAAAGTTGTCTGATATTTAAGAAGTGGCTGAACTTTAATCCGTCTTTATCTAAGGTTGCGGCAGTTCTGTTGCCCCAAAGATAATAGCTGCCACGTTCGTTCAAAATTAAGTTAATGGCTTTACCGCTGTCGCCAATATAAGCATTTGGTTCTCTTGGCGCTAGTGTATTAATTACTAAATCACCAAAATCATAAGTCGTGTATTTAACTGTCTTATTAGAAATGCCTCTTGTATAACCTGCAGCAGCATATCACTCAGCGTAGCTTTCTTGTGATTTTGCAGCACAAAGCAAGAAGTGCAATGAGCAAGGGAGAGCGATATCGTAAGCGCCATAAACATCGTCTTCATTTTCTACGTAAACGACTCTTGGTGCGAAGATAGCACAATTTTTATTGGCTTCGATAAGCTTAGTTTCGTTACCAAATGCTTCTGCAAGATCTTTTGGTGTGGCATAAGTGGATGCTAAACGACTTTCATCGATATCAAATAATGCGATACAATCACCTCTGCCGCTGCTGCCTGGTAAAATAGTATCAGCATCAGCTAATGTTGTGTTATTTTGGAAATTGACAACATCGACCATAAATTTGTATACGCTATAATCATAGCAACCGCCAGTTGTTAGATAACGAATGCGATATGTGGCTTTATCTTTTAATGGAGCCCAGAAGTCAGCGTTATTTAATTGTTCTAATGCAGTTTTTTCTGGATCTAAGATTCTATAGAATACTGGATAGCCAGCTTTTACTAATTCATATGCGATTTTATTGCCAAGATGACGTTCTTCTTCATTGATTGAGCTTCCTTCATTGCCGCATAATACTTTGACAACATTTGTTAGTACGGCAGGGTCACCATCTCCGTCAACATAAGTAGTGATTAATGTATTTTTATTTAATTTACTTAAGCTGTAGTAAGTAGTGATATCATTTACTTTTATTGAAACTTTTAATTTTTTATCTGTAGACCAGTGTTCTGGTTCAGTTGTTCCGATGGTGATGATTTCATAGTAGTTATACTCATCAGTATCATATAAAACGATTTCAGAACGAGTTAAAGTGCAAAGATATGCATCGGGGTCAGTATCTGGCAAATCGCCGTTGATCTTAACTAACTTAGCTTCTTTTGCTTCTAAAATTTCCTCATTAGTATTTTTCTTACCAATATAATGTAAGAATGCTGCTAATGAATCTAGTTTATAAATATTGGTATCTTTGAAATAAATACCTTCTTTTTTTGCTTCTTGGATTAGTTCCTCTCTTGTATATGTTTTGCCTCCTTCTTTAATAGAATCATTGGCAAAACCAGGAACAAATACAGCAAAATTAGCAGATAAATTTAAGACACTCTTTGATTTATCATATTCTCTGGTAATACTTTTTGGCATATGTATAATCTCCTCACTGTATGATTATCTAATTTTCGATCAATTAATTTAGCAAATAAATTGTATAACTATTTCCTAAATCCAATTGGTAGCAATTCCGATTCTTCAGGCTCGACATATAGATCTCGTGCAACTTCTAATACTGTATATAAGTTAGGATCTAATGTCTCATCTTCATCAACAAATATTTTTCAATTTTTTCTATAAGGTAAGTTGTATAAGAATGCATCTAAGATTTCTAATTGAATTGTCCATCTGGTGAACTGCCCAGCGTATAATCTTTGCGGAATATCGCTTGTATCCGAGATGTTGCTTAACACTTTAATATTTGCAATTTGCGTCACGTCTTGCCCGTTATACGGAATAGCAATTTTAATTACTGGGTTATTAATTAATTTGAATAAATACTCTCTTACATAATGCTCGGCTTCAATTTGCGTTTTTGCAAATATATCCAATTGATATTGTAGTTTTACCGGAAGAACATTCATTTGGAGCGTTTTTTCTTCAGTTTGTTCAAGTTTTAAGCCGTCAAATGATTTAGGGCTTTTCTTATTTGATAGTAGTTCTATCTCATTATTTCTAGAAAGAGCGATAAATGGAAGTTTTAAATTTTTGTCTCTGCTATCGTCTGCATTGAGCTCTATTAATCTTCTCGTATCGTTAGGCTTTAATACTCTAAGCTGTAAGTTTGTTGGCGTTCATTTCATTAATTTTCCAGCAAGAGCGTCATCGTAGTATTCAAATGCCATAGATTACTCCTTTCGTAAAAATGCTTTTTTTAATATATTACTTCCAGGAATAAAATCCGTTCCGTAAGTTATTAACGTAGCCATATCATCATCCTCTTTATTTTGAAAGATTACTATAGCTGTTTTATCTAAATCATGATAGATCTTACAATATCTTATCAAATCAAGCGCAATCATTTTTAGGTCTTTTTTATAATTAGATACTAGATATTGGTTAAGGCGATATTCTTTTGGCGATATATTATAATTAGTTATAATAGCGGCTGCATCCCTTAGCATAGTCATGCGATAATGTGCAGTCTTAGCAAATATATTTTTACTTATAAATCTCATAATTATTTGAATGATACTTTGCTTTCTTCAGTTGAACCGTCGCCATTTTCATAAGCGGTTAATATAGCAATAATTTGTGCTTTTGTCATTTTATTACCAAAATCTAATATTTGTTTTTTTAGCTTAACACGATCAGTATTTGATATTGCAACACTCGCGAGGCCTGGGTAATTCCTTAAAATTTCTTCTTCATTTTCCGGAGATAAGAATTGCCCAATCATCACTAAAATTCACTGACCAATCTTAAGTTTATTGCTGTTATTTTTTGGCATTTTTGCTACCAAGGCTTTTACCGCGCCGTCATCGAAAGCTTTGTTGCTGACAGTCATAACATCTGGCGCTAAGATTCTTATTATTGCTTGTGCTTCTGTGAGTCTGCGCAAGGAAATAGTTTCTACTGCGCCCTCAGTATAGGAAGTGAGTTTAATATTAGCATCATTTTTTAATAGCGCGTTGTCTGTAAACGGTATGGTGTCAAATAAAAGCATTCAAGCAATTTGATTTCTAGACCTGTCGTCACGGTCTAAATGTGAAATAATTGCTTCAAACTGTGCTTTTCGTGTAGTATCTGTAATAGTATCAAGGTCAAGGCCAAATAAATTATTTGGATCTAGTTTTGCATTTTCATAAGCTGCATTAAATAATGTCAAATAATCAGTTATTTCAGAGGCTGACTTAGTATATAAATCTTTGCAAGCTAGAATATTTACTTTGTCTCCGGCAGTGCTATTTAGTAGCGTTTGTTTTAATTTTCCTGTTGCTACTGCATTATGAATAGCCCTATATGTATTACCACCAATTTGGTAATTTTTTTCTATTATATATTTTTTAATAAAAGCAATAAATGGATTTGTACGCTCGTCAAAACCGAGTTTTTCGCATTGATTTCTAAATGGTTCGCCTAATGCGCGTATTTTATTAGCATTGGTTCCCCAGGCTTTTTCATAATAAGTATCTCAAAATGACTTTTTATCTTTGGTTTTTTGAAAACGATCAGCTCAATCGATTGTTGTTGTTCTATCAGCGCTAATCTTTGTACCTGAGAGCTCTATAATTTGTGCTACTAACTTATTAAAAGTAGTCAATTCATTCTCGACAACCTTTAAATTTTTAGTGCCATCAGCAGTATATTTATTTACGATTGTTCCTGTAATAGTAATAAGTTGATTTATTTGTTGTTTAGGCTCAGTATCATTAATAAATTTATCCATACCGCCAACGATAGATATAAATTTTTTTAAGTTTTTCGTGCTTAAAAATGCATTTTCGGCAAGTCTAATATTATCTTTTATTAAAGCGCTGTCATTATTTTTTGTTTTAGATAAGTTATTAATAATTTCAGTTATTTTTGCTACATTTTCTTTTATTTTTAATAATGTTTCTTTACTTACGTCATCAGAAATTGCCAATGCCTTAATTTGTTGCAGATAGTCTTTAACCCTAGCTGCAGTGCCACCAGACTCTGATGTGAATGTTTCGTTAGCAATACTTGAGTTAGCTAATAAAGTTTCAACTTTTTGAATAACATCTTTAGTTGTTCCTTTAATTTTTGCTGCATCAGAAGACTTTAAAACTTGTCCAGATAACTTATTAATTGCTTTATCTAAAACATTGAGAGACGTTTTATTATAGTTAGACAATGTTGTATTTAGCGCAGAGAGCTCTTGTCTGATTAAATTTATATTTTTATTGTCGTCAGCAACATCGCTGTTTTCTTTTGCACTGCTTTTAGCTAATAAAATGCCATCAAGTTTTGATAATTCAGCAGGAAAAGTGCTAGCGTCTTCATTTAAAATAAAGCGCTCTTCAAGGATTTGTCTAATATCTTCATTTAAAATATATTTCATGTATTAGTCATCCTCCTCATTATCCGCAAGTAAAGTAGTGGTGCTGGTACTAAAATCATTATGTATGGTCATCTCATCTACATCTTCATATTCAGGCGCAATTTCACAAGCAATAGAAGCAGGATAAACCATGATATTTTGCATAGAAATTACACGAAATACGCGGCCCTCTGCTTTATCAAGCCCACTTGGAATGATGAATAAAGCGCCTACTTGAAGATTTGGTAGATCATATGGAACATGAATTATAGAGCTATTTTCTTGAAGCTCTGCAACCCAGCCCATTTTCTTCAACGTTTTTTGATCTGGATGTTCCTGGAAAATAACGCCAACGACTTCTCCGGGATAGTATTTCGCATCTAAATCGCCATGCATATCGAATGTTTTTCCGGGTAACGGCGCTCTGTAGATGCAATTAATTCCTAATAATTTTACGCATTCTTTAAAATATTGACGGTGCAGCTTTATTTCTGAAGTTATTAATATTCCATAATCTTTTCTGGTTTCAGACATTAATTAAGCTCCCTTCATAAGAAATTAAGGCTGGCCGTATTATATTAGCCAGCCTTCACTATCATTATATTATTTTAATCCCTCAACGAGATTTTCATTGATTTTGTATTTATAGCCAAAGCTTTCTGTAATAAGCGTTTTAGACTCATTGATTGAGCAATTTAACGTGAATGCTTTGTCTTCCGAGAAGTCTTTGTTATAACCTTCGAAGAATAAGTTGCCTTCGCAATAAGCCGGTAAGAATTCGAACATCGTTAATTTTTCTTTACCGCTGTTGAATGAGATTTTGCCTTCGACGATTAATTTGCCTTCTTTAAGTTCGCAGTCGGTTGTTTTGTAAGATTTAACGTTAGAATAAACTTCTTTTAAATATTCATCAATGTGCTTATTTAAAGAGCATTCATCTAATTCATCGACGTCTTCTTCGTGAAATTCCGGCTCTAAGATTTCTTTTTCTTCTTCAGATACTTCAACTTCAATTTTTGGAGCGTCTGGATTATCTAATTGTCCTTTTTCAGCAATTACAATAGTATCTTCTTTGCCATGAAGGTCAAATTTGTCTTTAATGACTTCTAGAGGTGTTTTTTCTTCTTTAGTTTCTTCATCGTCGTCATTTTCTTCAACTTCTTCAATGTCTTCTGGGTCTTCTTCGACGATTTCTTCATTTTCAGCAGCTACTTCCTCTGTTTCAGACTTATCTTCTTTGTCTTCGTCGTCTACTTCGCTTGCAGAATCAATGTTATCGTCCTCGACCGATTCTTTAATAGGAGCTTCTGCAGCGTCTTCCCAAGAATTTATAATTGCGGAAATTTCCGAGTCTGTTTCTTCAGCGAGTTTTTGTTTATTACAAGCTTCTTTTACTTCTTTTCTTGCGGCATTGATTTCTTCTTCAGAAACAGGTGTTTTGAATTCCTCGCTGTCAAGCAATCTGTCCAAGTTGCCTTCTTCGGTAAGACTTTCATTAACGTCCCATGAAGCGATAATAGAATCGATTTCAGATTCTACGCTTTCGTTGAGAGCTAAATTTTCTAATTTTTCTTCAGGCTCATCTTCTTTTTCATCAATAGCTGGTTCGACGATTTTTAAGCCATGTTCTTTAGCTGTTTTAGTTTCTTTATTTTTTTCGATTATTTTTTCACACTCTTCTTTAGTTCCAGTGAATACTTCTTTTTCTGGCTTATCAGATAAAACTACTTTGCATTCTTTTGCTTCTTCGGTTAAAGCTTCATCGACTGGAGCTTCTTCTTCAGCTTTTTCTTCAGCAGTTTCTTCGACTGGTTCTTCTTCAGTTTTTGCTTCTTCTTCAAATGGTTCTTCGACTTTTTCTTCTTCAACAGGAGCTTCTGCTTTAACCGCGTCTGGCAAAGCGGCTTCTAAATCGGCGGTGAAGGCATCAAGTCTTCTTTGAATAGCAGCCTTAATTTCGTCATTTTCTGCTTTCTTTAAAGCTTCCTCTTCTTGTTTGATCATTTGTTGAAGATAAGCTATATAGTCATTATGTGCTTTTAATTTTTCGTCTAGGTCTTTGTCGACTTCTTCGTTTAAGGTAAGATTTTCAGATTTATGTTCTGATTCATTTTCGGAGGCTTCTTTAGAAAGATTTAAGCTTTCTTCTTTCTTTTCTTCTTCTGGCTCTTCTTCAGGAACCTCATCTAAATTAAGATCTAAATCTAAGTCTTCGTCTGAGGATGTTTCATCAGCGGATTCTTCTTTTGTTTCTTCATCGGACATTTCTTCAGCGCCTTCGCCAGTGCCTTCAGCATCTACCTCTTCAGTGCCATCACCAAAATCAAGGTCAAGCTCGTTTTCTTCGACTGGAATTTCATCGTATTTATCAGCTTCATCTTCAGATACAGCCCCGACTTTGCCGATTAAAGTATAACCAGATGTATTGCCACAATGTTGGCATGGTTCATTTAAATTGACGATATCTGGATTTTCTTCAGATGGCTCGATATCTTCTGGATTTTTGTAGAAGAGCGTCATGCATTGTGGGCATTGCATAATTACCTTGCCTACGTATGATGGCAGCAAGTCTTCTGGGCTTTCGGCATTTAAGTCAACGATTTTTTCGATGCGCGCTAACTTAGCTTTCGCGACTTCTCCATCTCTTTCTTCTTTGGCGTCTTGCAAGTCTTCAACGTTAGAAACGTCATAGTAATCTTCGACTAGGGTCTCAGTAGCAGGCTTATGTCCAAATCTTTCCTTGAGGTCTACTCTGTTTGCTTTGATGCCTTTAGTTTGAGGAATTTCGATTTCATCTAAAGCTTTAAAAGCAGCCTCTAAATCAAATTTCTTTACGGATTCTTTTTCCATGTGTTGTCTCCTTATTAATCGATTGGGTAGACCATATTACTATTGGCCCTCAATATTTCCCTTAATTCTTTTAAATCTGTATTTCCTTCTTCGAGAAGTTTGTCTCCGTCCAATGTTCATAATGCATTGGATTGCGTAAATTTTGTTCTTATTCTACCGATTTGTATTTTAGCGAAATCTAAGCTCATTCTCACTAAAACGTCTTTTCAGTAATCGCTTTTGATATCTTCTACGCTTCTAAGCTTCGGAATATATTCTACAGTTATATTGCCCGGACTTGATATATTATTATTGATATACAATTTGCAAGCGTGCTTATCTTCCCTAAATGCAAGGTCAGTCGACATCGTGTTTCTTACTTGAGATAATGTGCTCCA